>Ga0272448_1000541_pt1 | contig 58546 bp, 49 predicted proteins | sample YNPCB0191_FD_202220 | JGI IMG/M metagenome (GOLD analysis project Ga0272448, IMG submission 202220) | Hot spring sediment microbial communities from Yellowstone National Park, WY, United States - YNP-CB-019-1 | ecosystem: Environmental > Aquatic > Thermal springs > Hot (42-90C) > Sediment... | reverse complement strand
CTACAGACCCCACATTTACAAGCTGGACCACTGGCTCTCCTCTATCTGGAGCAACAAATGTCAAGGGACTGCGCTGGAAAATAAATACTCTGGGCATAAACGAGTCAAGGGCAATAAGATTCAGGGTAAGGGTGAAATAGCCGGGGTCAGGTCTTGACATTTCACACATCAGTTTCCCTTTTTATTCTTTACTTGATTTTTTTAAGAGATAAGGTATAATATATAATAGTACCTCAAATTATAACAATGGAGGTGGAGAGATGAGAAAGATTGTGGGTATCGGGTTGGTGGTTTTTATCTTCACTACAGTGGGTGTATCGCTGGTAAAGGGTATGACAGAAAAGCCTGTTGAGCCTTTTGAGATCATCATTGACAATTCCAGCAAGGAAGGGTTTACTACAAAGGGGCAGTGGATGAGTGACCAGGGGCAGGGAGGACAGAATTATGGGACTGATTCCCTGTGGGCTTATGTAAACCCGAAGGGAACTGACATTGCCTGGTGGAGACCAAACCTGCCAAAGGACGGTTATTATGAAGTTTTTATATGGTACTGCGGGGACCCCAATAATGACCATGCGACAAACGCTCCTTTTATAGTTGTGTCTGATGGCAAAACGGACACCTTCGCAATTAACCTGAAGAAGAACTATGGCAAGTGGAATTCACTGGGAATATTCAGGTTCAGAAAGGGCGATAAGGGTTATGTGAGCACAAACAGTGGCGGGAATGGCAACGCAATAGCTGACGCAGTGAAATTCGTTTTCGTAGGTACCAGAAAGCCAAAAGAAACTAAATAACAAAAACCCGGAATTCGCTTTACGCCAGAAACTCTGACAGTGAAAAAGTAGCCTGTCCCCTTTAAAAGGAAAAAATGTGCAGTTTCGCCTTCTGACAGAGCACGATACAAATCTGTTTGCGGAATTCCTGACGAGCCTCTCTGAGAAGACCGTCTATTATTTCCATCCACATCCTATGGACTATGAAAATGCAGCAAAGTTTATAGTGAGGATAGGCTGTGGAGAATTTACCGGTTTTGCAGCAGTTCTTCCAGGTCCTCCTGAAAAACTTCTGGGCTATGTATATATAAGCAATGAGCCTGTTTCCAGACTGGGGCTCTGCGTGAGAGATGGTTATCAGGGGCAGGGCATCGGAAAGGAATTGATGAGATGGGCTGTGGATTATTGTCGCACCCATGCAAGGAAGGGCATTTGCCTTGAGGTCTTCAAGGACAATCCCCGTGCAATCCACCTCTACGAAAAATTTGGTTTTCACATCTACGGTGAGACAGAGGATAAAAAACAGCACAGAATGGCACTTTACTTCACGCAGCTGAAGATGAGGTGTCGCCTGCCCGAGCAGATTTCTACTTTTGTTCCCCCGCCAGGTTATATCCTGCGCAGCTATACAGAAGGAGACGAGAAAGCCTGGGTTAATATTATAAATAACAGCATTGGTTCTGGCTGGACAGTTGAAAGGTTTAATACAGAAATGAGAGAAACTTCCTGGTTTAATCCGCAGGGGCTTTTCTTTGTTGTAAAAGAAAACATTCCTGTAGGCACAGCCTGTTGCCAGATTCAAAAAGTTAACCAGCAGGAATTTGCATATCTGCATATGGTTGGAGTGCTTCCCGAGCATCGCGGAAAGGGACTGGGAAAGGTTCTTTGTTCAAAGGTTCTGAGTTATTTCAGGGAAAAAGGTTTTGCTGAGGTTTTTCTTAATACAGATGACTGGCGCCTTCCTGCGATAAAATGCTATCTGGGTTTAGGTTTTGAACCGGAATGTCCGGACGAACTCCATCAACTGCGCTGGAAAATAGTGTCGGGTCTGATTTTTCAAAAATAAAGGTGTTCCATTTTCAGGAGGAAGTATGAGCATAAGAGCCCCGGTTTTGAATGCCGGTATTCTGGCTTTCGGTTTTTATCTTTCAGCCTTAACCTTTGGTTATGCCCAGGATGAGATTATCTGTGACTTCGTAAATCCGCCTGCAGAGATTACAGAAAATGCAAAGTTTGAAGTCCAAAAAAATTTACTTTTGTTGCTCCCGGGATTTCCCGATGCGATTCCCTGATTATGGCAGTCTGGCTTGGAGAAGACTGGCAGAATCCTCTTGCCCCCATAAAATTCACTGACCCGATTCCCCTGGTTGAGAAAACAGAGGGCGCTGAAGAAAAGAAGGAAGAAAAACAGAAGGAAAAAAGCCTGCTGAGGAGAAACCAGTGGAAGGGCTCCCCCTGCAGCAGGAAAGGTTCTTTTCCAGGGTCAGCACACCCCGAACATTGCAACTGCAGCTTCAGTTGCAGATCCAATGAAATGGAATACAAAAAGGATTGAGGTGAAGGGGGCGAACATAAAGGTTATTGTCAACGGCAAGCAAAAAATTGACTTTACAGATTCTGACCCCATTGAAAGGGGGAAAATAGGGATGCTCAGCGCATCCTGCCGGATGAGGTTTGACGATGTGCGCGTCACGAAATGATTTTGAAGATGAACTATCTGGCTGGCGCAGGGCCACAATTGGGGTCAGGTCTTGACATTTCACACATCAGTTTTATAAGTCAGGGTGTGAAGCGGGTTTGCTCACCCATAAGAATGGAGAGAATATGCTGAAAATAGGAATGATAGGGGCAGGAATACATGCCACAGGAAATCTTTATCCCAGCCTTAAATACCTTGAAGGTGTTCAGCTGGTTGCGGTATGTGACATAAATGAACAGAAGGCCAGGGATGCTGCCAGGAACTTCGGCTTTGAAAAACATTACGTTGATTATAAAAAAATGCTCCAGCAGGAATCTCTGGATGGAGCAATTGTGTGTCTGAACGCTGAATTGCATCCCGGGATAAGTATTGATTGTGTGCAGGCAGGGGTGAATGTCCTTGTGGAAAAGCCACCTGCAAGAACTCTTGAACAGGCAAAGCAGATGAGCCAGGCCAGCAGGGATTCAGGAAAATTCATTATGGTCGGTTTTCAGAAGAGATTTGGCACTCCCTATGTTAAGGCAATGGAGATTGTGAGAAGTGATGAATTCGGTAAGGTTGTACTCATAGAAGCCAAGATGCACGGTTTTGAATATCCCACTATTTTCACCTCGCTTATGGAATGGCAGATTCACATCCTGGACCTGGTCCGCGCTTTTGGAGGCGAGGTTGTAGAAATAAGAGCAACTGCCAACAGATTAAATGAAACCCGTGCTTCAATACTCACAAATCTGAAATTTGAAAATGGTGTGATTGCAACACTTTCACTTGGAACAGAAGGAGGAAGTGGAAGGTTCTGTGAGAGGATAGAAATAGTGAGCGACAGAAAAAGGGGAGTGATTGTTGAGAATGCGAGGGACCTGACATACTACACCGGAAACGATGCAGAAACCTGGAGTCCTGACTGGTGTCCTGTCTCTGTGAACCAGAGCCATGTGATAAATGGATATGCGGGTGAAATCTCACACTTCATAGATTGCATAAAGAACAGGGCAAAACCACGTCCTGATATAGATGATGGATTAAAGGCACTTGAAATTATTTATGAAATAACAGAGCAGATAGACATTCCTCCTGTCTGGAAACAGGTTCCAAGCGGGAAATAAGGGTATCTTCTATTTTTAAAATGCAAAGCGTCTTCATATCAGCAGGTTTTTGAAAGGATATAATGAAAGTCGGTCTGGGTTCTTACAGTTATCATCTTGCTTTTGGTAAACACGGGTTTAAGCCCGAAAGTCCGCTCACACTCAAGCAATTCATCTACAGGGTTAAAGAATTGGGCCTGGATGGTTTTCAGATTGACCCCTGGCACCTGGAGAGCAGAGACGAAAAATATCTAAAGGAAATCAGGAAGATTTCTGAGGAGATGGGGCTCTATGTGGAATTAGGAGCATGTGGAACAAAACCGCAGTATTTGAAGCCGATGCTTAATGCTGCAGATATCCTCGGGGTAAAAGTCCTGCGCACTTTTATAGGGGCTGCTCGCTATTCTGAGAGGAATCCGTTGCGAAGACAGATGGAAATTGCTGTAACGGACCTGAAAAAGTTATCTTTAATAGCAAAGGAATATGGAATAAAGATTGCGGTTGAGAATCACGGTGACCTGACTTCTTCAGAACTGCTGCAGATTATTAAAGAAGTTCATTCTCCGCATATTGGAGTTTGTTTTGACACCGGGTTTCCACTTGCTGTATTTGAAGACCCTGTATCTGCTGCAAAAAGACTTATTCCTTATACTCTCACAACGCATTTTAAAGATTGTGAAGTTCTCCTTACGGATTATGGCATGAAAATCAGAGGAACTGCGCTTGGAAAAGGTGTAATAGATTTGCGCTCAATCCTTCAGATAATCAAAAAATGTGCACCTGGTGTGAACCTGAATATAGAAATGACCATAGAAGCCTGCGCAAATGGGCGAGAATCCCTGGAATACGAAGACAGATGTATTCGCGAAAGCGTGGAATATCTTAAAAAGATCCTGGCGGAAAGTAAAGAAGAGGGCTGAACCTGTAATAACGAACAGATGAAAATTGGCCTTGCATTTTCAGGTGGTGGAGCAAGAGGAGCAGCACACCTGGGCGTATTGAATGTCCTGTGCAGGGAAGGCATTCCCATTGATATGGTCTCAGGCACAAGTATGGGGGCTGCGGTTGCTGCATATTATGCCTCAGACCCTGATATTGACAGGCTTATACAGAAGGGCCAGGAAGGAATGCAAAGGTTCATTCCTCATGGTATGTTCAGGAAATTGCCCACCCCGCAGTTCCTGTGGGAAGTTCTCAACTTCTTTTATGATGATTTGCTGCTTGAAAAACTTACTATTCCCTGTGCAATTGCTGCTTTTGACCTGAGGAAATGGCGCGTGGTGATACTTAAGGAAGGGCTGGTGAAGATGGCAGTGTGGGCAAGCTGTGCAGTTCCTTTTGTGGTTCCTCTTCCTGAATTCAACGGCACAAAATATATGGACGCTATGGTCTTCTGCCAGGTGCCCATAACCCCGCTTTTTGAAATGGGAGCAGATATTGTTATTGCAAGCATTGTTCCACCCTTTCCATTCACCTTTAAATTTATCTCCAGGCAATTTGCAAAATCGCCTTCTCCAGATAAAATTGTCATACCCGTATATACAATGCTTCCACATGTGGGTGGATTAAATTTTCGCAAGGCAGAATACTGTATAGCAAAAGGAGAGGAATCCTGCAGTTCAGTTATTTCCTCAATTAAAAAATTCCTCAACTATCCCGTTTAATTCAGAGATGGAAGAGAACAGGATTTACAGAAGGAATTTTTTGCTGAATGTATTGCTGGAAGGATTCTGGGGGCTGGGTGGAGGATTTGTGGTTCCCACAACAATACTTGCCATATTCCTGACCAATTTTACACCTTCCAAAATCGTAATAGGTTTATTGTTTACAATACCTGCGCTCGGCAGTTCCCTGACACCCATTTTTTCAGCATACTATACAGGAAAATTTGCAAAAAAGAAAATCCCCTTAGTCTACCTGCATATCGGATATGTAATCTGCTGGTTTATAATTTCAATACTCACTTTTCTTGCGAAAAGGTTTAGTGCTGAGGGAATAATAACTCTATTTTTTATATTCTATGGACTTTCCAGTGCCATAATCGGATTTATTATTCCTCCCTATTTTGATTACATCGGAAAGGTATTGCATAAAAGGCGCGGTACTTACTTTGGAATAGCCCTTGCAACAAGTGGCGGGCTTTCAATATTGGGTGCATTTTTAGCTCGCAAAATTCTAAGTTCTGTGCCATTTCCTCAAAATTATGGTTTCTGTTTTTTCTCTGCCTCTATATTCCAGCTGCTTTCCATATTGTTCCTTGGATTGAATGTTGAATCTGAAGAATCCCCTGTCCCTGAAAGAAAGGGGCTGGGTATATTTCTGCGCGACATTGCAGGAATATTGAAGCGAGATAAGAGATACCTGCGTCTTTTTGTTGTGCAGGTGCTTATGAGTTTTGGTGGTATGTCCTCGTCTTTTTACGCAGTTTATGCCAGTTCCAGGCTGCAGCTTACAGCCGGAATGCTGGGATACTTTACGGTTATGCTTGTGCTGGGCGGGATGGTTGCAAGTATCCTGCTGGGGATACTCGGGGATATGCTGGGGCATAGTCTTTCACTCTTTATAGCAATCGCCTGCGGTATCACCTCAGCACTTATTGCACTGGCAGGAAGTTCTGTAAGCCATTTCTATTTATTATTCTTCCTGTTAGGGTTTTCTTTGACACCTACCTATATAGCCTGTACAAATTTAATCCTTGAGATTGCCACAATTGAACAGAGGTCTTCATACCTTGCATTGAATTCCAGTTTTGTCGGACCTTTTGCAGCAGTTGCACCCCTTATAGGTGGATTTCTTATCCGCACCTTTTCCTATTCACTTGTTTTTTCTCTTACAATCGCAGTTTTATTTGCTGGTTTACTTGTTCTTATACCGGGGAATAAATTGGGCAAAGGAAATTTGTTTTGAATACTGGAGGAGAGAATGATAAAAAAATCGGTTAGAATTTTTATAATATCAGCTCTATATGTAAACTTTTTTATTTCATCCATCCCGGCACAGGAGGTGGTCTGCGAGTTTACAAAACTGCCGGATGAGATAGTGGAGGCAGGCGAATTTGAGGTGCAGGTGAAATACATTGTTCCTGAGGGCTGGGCAATGATGCACTGTGAAATGAAGGATACCAGCCACAATGTGCTTAAAGTCTTCACCGAGAAGGTTTCAGGAAAAGGCGAGAAGAAATTTAAGTTTATTGCACCGGGACCCTCGGAGAAGGAGGAGCTGATTATGGCTGTATGGCTGGGTGAGGACTGGAGGAATCCTCTTGCCCCGATTCAGTTCTCTGACCCGATACCAGTAGTGCATAAGGCAAAAGAAAAGTCAGGGGATGTGGCAGGTCAGCAGACAGAAAAGACAGTGCCTGCAGAAAAACCATCTGCCGTGCAGGAGGTAATAGTTGAAAAAGGCAGAAAGGGTAGTATAGCGATATTAAAGGAAAAATTCAAAGATGCTGATTTGAATTTTGCTGATGCTCTCGGCTCAGAACTGCGCAGGGCAGGATATGGCGCTACTTTCTTGAATGGAGACCAGTTATCAGAAAAATCAATCCTTTCCACTGACAATTTCTTTCTCCTGGTTCTTCCGCACTCCAGGGTTTTTCCTGCCAGTGCGCGGAACTCCCTTGTTGCATATCTCAGGTCAGGCGGGAATTTGCTCTGCTTTGAGGGTCCGCCCTTCAGGGATTCCGCATGGAAATTTACAGATAAGGGGAAGGAGAGATGGCTTACAAGGGATGAGGTGGAGGAATTCCTTTCAAAATCTCCTGAGAGGAATATCCTTTTTAATTTTGAGGATGGGGTTGAAGGCTGGGCACACAGTTCAAATGGAAGCCAGGGCACAATAAATCCTGAGTCTCCAGGAGCAGGAGGAACAGGCCAGTGTGCCAGGGTGGATGTGGACAATCTTCAGGGCTGGGACTGTTTTGTCCGGCGCATAGATAGCCCCTTCCTTTCCGGGTATGACATTACCTCTTTCTGGGCAAAGGGAGATGAGAAGACAAAGCAATTGATGATTGAGTGGACAGAGGAAGACAGGTCCAGATGGTTTGCTGTTGTCAACCTTGAGAGAGAGTGGAAATTCTACACTCTTTCTCCAAAGGATTTCAAATACTGGCCTGACAATCCAAGCAAGGGAAGGGGTGGTCCGAAGGATATGTTCAATCCCCGGAATGCAGTGCAACTTATGTTTGGAGTTGCTTTTGGCCAGACAAATGCAGTTGCAGAAGGCCCTCATACCTTCTGGATAGATGAAATTGGCACGCTAAAGAATCCATTTGAAACCACAGGCCCTGAGATTGAGCTGGAGATTGAAGCACTCTCCCCGCTATATAAATTCTATCCTTTAAAGGAGATTGTCTCTGCTGAGATTGAGCAGAATCAGACCTTCATAGAGCAGAATCTGAAATTCAGAGTTCCAGCGCAGTCCTGGTCAGTTGTGCATCGCCCCAGAGGGGTAGGGTACCAGCCGAATATGAAGACGAGGTGGATTCCACTGATTTACGCAAAGGACAAAACAGGTGTTATCCGTGGAACCCTCGCATACCTCTATATAAGCCATTCAGGAAAATATAATAAGTCAGTCTGGGGAGCTTTCAGCATTCCGGAGGAAGAGTTCCTGAAAAATCCCGCACTTATGTCCGCATTCACTGGCATTGTTGAGCGCATAAAAGAAGGCGTGTATCTATTGAAAGCGGGCTCAAGAGAATTCAGTTATTTTCCTGATGAGACTTCTGTGCAACTCGGTGCTCTTGTGGGAAATTTCAGTCCTGAAGAGAAAAAAATCCTCGTGCGCATTTCTGTGTATCCAGAAGAACCCCGTACACCTATCCCGAAGGACTCTTCTCCGATTTTCAGGCAGGAGCAGGAGCTTACAATACCAGCAGGAGAAAAGGAATCTGTGGAATTTATCTGGGAGGCAGGAAAATTCACTGCTGAGGCATACAATGTTCGCACTGAATTGCTGAAGGATGGAAAACTTATTGATATACTCGTGCACGAAATAGGAATCCTTCCCTGGACCCCTGAATCCAGAAAAGAATTTGTGACAATAAAGGATGGAGACTTCTGGTTGAGGGGAGAGAAATGGTATCCTCTGGGAGTTAATTACTGGCCCCTTTATGTTTCAGGAATGGGAAGGGACGAATACTGGTCCCACTGGCTTGCCCAGGGAAACTATGACCCTGAGCTTGTTGAACCGGACTTAAAACAACTCAAGGAATGGGGAGCAACTGCTTTAAGCATTTCATCAGGGGATAAGAACTGTGTGAGGAATACCCTTGATTTTATGCGCAGGTGCAGGAAATACGATATTCACATAAATATGTACATTGGAGAAAATTTTCAGCTGATAAAGCAGGGAAGGTTTGACCTGAATGATACACTTTTTGCCTATGATGTTGCCTGGGAGCCCTCCTGGGGAACTTATGATGGCAGCTATGGAAATCAGAAAGGAAGAAAGGGTTTTGAAAGAGAATGGAAGGACTGGGTAATTGAAAAATATGGAAGTGTGGAGAATGCTGAAAAGGACTGGGAATATTCTGTATCCAGAGGAAGCCGTCTCCCGGCTCCTTCTGACCAGCAGCTGAACACAGAAGGCGAACACCTGAAATATGTCTGTGCCTACAGAAGGTTTGTAGACGACTACCTCTGCAGGAAATACTGGGATATAAACAGGAAAATAAAGGAGCTTGACCCCAACCATTTTGTGAGCTTCAGAATGTCCATTGCAGGGGATGTGTGGCAGCCCGCATCCTCATATGGATATGATTTCAGGGGAATTGCAAAGGCAGTGGATTTCCTGGCTCCTGAGGGATATGGCTTAAATGGAGACTGGGAAAGGGTGAAGGGCGGGTTTTTCACTGTTGCCTATGCCAGATATGCAGCGCCGGCGAAGCCTGTAATATGGGCAGAATTTGGAATGTCAATATGGACAGGAAGCACTTTTGAATATGACCGGGGAGTTATGGAGAAGCAGGGAACACTCTGGGCTGATATTTTAAAGATGATTTATGAAAGCGGCGCAAACGGCGGTTTTGGATGGTGGTATCCTGGTGGATACAGGGTGGATGAGAAAAGCGATTTTGGAATTGCTCCTCCTGACAGAAACCTGCGCCCCGCAGGAAAATCCTTTATAAAATATGCTCCACTTATAACGAAACCCAGGGAAATTCCAGAACCCGTAAAGTGGTTTATCTATGACAGGGATTTATACTGTCGCGGGTACAAGGGATTTTTTGAAGAAATAAAGGATGAATTTTTTGACGCTATAAAATCAGGCATTGTTTGTGGATTTAAAACAAAAGGCACCGGCACAAATTCTATAAATACCCCGCTTGTTGCTGTTGGAAACACGGAATACAACGGTTCTAACCCGCCCAAATATCTGAATGCAATATTTCTGCACCTCAGGCTCAAAACACCAGATGGCTGGAAGGAAGTAGAAAAAGGAAAGAAATATACAGTGAAGCCGGACGAGCCAGTTCTTGCAACTGCTGTAATTGGAAATAATGGTGAAGCATCCTGGGTTGCACCTGCAAATACAAAAGGGGAGAAGGGTGGGGTTTACCTTGTTTCCACTCCCGGCTCAGAAATTTCTCTCAGGGTTCCAATTCCCTCAGATGTCCCTTACCTGGGCGACGCAGTAATTCCAGAATTTGTATTAGTTGATAGTGTGGCGCCCGGAACTATCCGACAGGTTGAGCTTGAAATGTCTGCAGATGGCAGGTGCCGCTTCGGCGAAAAATTCAAATTCACCTTAGTTCCTACTGAGTGATTTTTTTTAACTTCATTTTGACTTGACAATTTCTTTTTTTTGTGGTATAATAGTGCCAGAAGTAAGATTTAAAGAGATACAGGGATGCTTGAAAACTTTTATGTAGCAAAATATAAATTTACTATAACTTGCAGGGAAAATCTGTATTTACCACCTTATAAAGGTTCAACTCTCCGTGGAGGCTTTGGTTCGGTATTTCGCAGGATTTGTTGTGTGAATAAAAAGGCGAGCTCCTGCAATATATGTCCTCTGAAAGAAAAATGTGTATATGCTTATGTTTTTGAAACTTCTCCTCCAGAAAATAGTGAAAGGCTGAAAAAGATAACTGAAATACCCAGACCTTTTGTGATAGAACCTCCTCTTAAAAGTAAATGTAAATACTTTTCAGGGGAAGACATAGATTTTGGTTTGGTTTTAATAGGACGGGCTATAGGATACCTTCCTTATTTTATATTTACCTTCCGTGAATTGGGTGAGGTTGGCATAGGCAAAGAAAGAGGAAAATTTCTGCTGAGCAAGGTTGAAAGCAATGGCAAATTGATTTATTCCTGTGAAGATGATACCGTAAAAAAAGTGGGTGTGATATTTAAACCTGAGCCAGTTTCACTTAACGGAAGTCTTATAACTTTGAATTTTCTTACACCGACAAGACTTAAGTTTGAACAGGACCTCGTTGCTAATCCAGAATTTCATTATATAATCCGAGCACTTTTACATAGAATCTCAGCACTTTCCTACTTTCATTGTGGACAGGAATTAGCTCTTGATTACAGGAGATTGATTGCAGAATCAGAAAAGGTTAAAATTAAAAAGGAAAATACTGAGTGGGTTGACTGGGAACGGTATTCATCCCGCCAGCAGACAAGGATGAAATTAGGCGGGTTTGTTGGCTCAGTAACATATAATGGTGATTTATCTAATTTCCAGGAGCTACTTGCACTTGGCGAATATGTCCACATTGGCAAAGGCTGCACCTTCGGTCTGGGAAAATATGAAATAATGGGGAGCAATTGAAATGGATGAAAAAGATAAAGATTCTATGCGTCAGGCAGTTATTCTTGCTGCTTTGATGCATGATATAGGCAAGTTTGCCCAGCGAGCTGGAGAGAAATTAAATGAACAGGAAAAAAACTTGGCAGAAATATGTTGTCCAAAAGATACAAATGGATACCCTACACATTTACATGCAGTTCTGAGCGGAAGTTTTATAGAGAAAATGTGCAAATGGGGACTCGCTGAAAATATAGCATATTATCACCATTATCCCAAGAATTATCATCAAAAAATTTTACAACTAAGCGATTGGCTTTCGTGTGGTGAAAGGCGAGACAGAGCTGAGGGAGAATCTACAATAGATGAAATAAAAAAGGAGCCATTGATATCAATTTTTTCTCAAATAAAAATAGACGAAAAAGAGAATAAAGATTATTATTGTCCTGTTCTTTCTTTAAGTCAGGATATCGATAGATTAAAACCGGTCAGTAAAAAAGAAGAAGCAATAAGCCAAAATTCCGATGAACAAAATTCATTTGAGTTCCAGTGGAAGTCCTTTTTGAACGAGGCTTACTTAATGAAAAAAGACAATCCCGAATTTACAATTCTATATTCAAGATTATCCTTTTTGCTTGAGAAATATACATTATTCATTCCTTCTTCTGCCTATCGGGATAAACCCGAGATTTCACTTTATCATCATTTAAAATCAACTGCTGCAATAGCTACCTGCATATACGATTTACATTTAAAGGAAAGCGAAATTGATTCAATGTTAAACGGGATACGAAACGATTACAAAGGGGATGAAGTGTCAAAAGAACGCTTTTTATTGGTTGGCGGAGATATTTCAGGTATACAGGATTTTATTTATTCAGTGACATCAAGTAATGCGCTGAAGGGTTTGAGAGGACGCTCTTTTTATTTACAATTGCTTTCTGAAACTGTGGCAAGATATATCCTTGACAGATTCTGCCTGACCCAGAGTAATCTGCTGAGTTGCGGAGGTGGGCATTTCTCCTTACTCCTGCCCAAAACAGATGATTCTGATAGAATCCTTTTAGAATTGAATAGTGAAGTGAACGAAATGATGTTCAGAGCACATAAAGGCAATCTGGCAATTGTGCTTTCATCAGTGGGTATGTCTTGTAAAGACTTCGGCAGAGAAAAATATGGTTCAGTATTGGACAAACTTGGTAAAAAACAGGTTTATGAAAAAAGAAGGAAATTTAAGACTCTTATTATAAAAAATCAGAAAACACAGGTTTTTGACCCTTATGAGGTAGGCGGTGAAAAAAAGCCTGTGAAATTTGTGGAGAAGAACTGAGCGAGGAGGATAGGGATAAATGTAGCCTTTGCGAAAGTTTTGAAGAATTGTCTGCTGAAATAAGAAGGGCGAAATATATAGAAATCCATAAAATTGAAAAAACTGGCAGGATTTTAGAAGGTATAAGGAGATATAGTGACATTTTTGAGGTCCTTGGATATAATTATAGATTTGTTAGTGAATATAGTGGCTATCCTGTGAGCCTTGTTTTGAATTCTGTTAAATTTTTGAGTGAAGATAATCTTTTTGCAGGTTTCAGAATGGAATCATTTTATAGCCCCGAAGGAACCCTTGAGGATATTGCAAACAGCTCTGATGGTATTAAAAAATGGGGTGCTTTAAGAATGGATGTTGACAATCTCAGTACGATATTTAAGGAAGGTTTGGGTGGTAATACCAGTATTTCAAGAATAAATATGCTTAGTTATCTACTGTCATTTTTCTTCAGCGTCCAGATAAAAAAAATTGCTGAAGAAGAAGGAAATAGGGATAAAATCTGTGTTGTTTATTCTGGAGGAGACGATCTTTTCATTTTAGGTTCTTGGTCCTATCTTCCTTATGTTGCAGTTAGTATCAACGATAGCTTCAGGGATTTTGTATCCCAGCATCCACGAATAACACTTTCAGGGGGAATATATCTTGCTCCAGATAAGAAATTTCCCGTGTATCAGGCTGCGAGAGAGTCCGGCGAAGAATTAAAAAAAGCAAAAAAGGGAATAAAAAATAAGATTACTTTTTTTGAAACGCCACTTTTGTGGGAAGAACTTAAAGAATTATCAAAAATAAAGGATAAAATTGTTGGTTTAATTAAACCAGAAAAAGATGATGCTTTAGATACTAAAATGCCAAGAGCCCTGCTCACTATGCTATATTCAAGCTGGAAGGATAAATTATTAATTGAGCAAAAAAAGATTAGTATGTCAAGAATATGGCGTTTGTTATATGGATTGAGAAGACTTGTAAATAGATATCTGAAGGATGATGAATCCCGGATGAAATTGGCACAGGAGTTAAGAGACGATTTTATTGTTAATTTAGAATTGAAACAGAATCTCGATATTGCTGTTCGCTGGGCTGATTATTTGACAAGAGAAGAAAAATAATAAAGGGAGGGACAAAATGGCCAATGGTAAAAGGCAGGATTTCCAAAGAAGTAATAGCTGGGGACCAAATATTACTGATGAAGTGCTGGATGAGATTATCTGCAGAGGGAATGCTGAAAAGCTTAATAAGATAGCTGAAGACCTGGGAAAGTATTACGCAGAAGGAAAAGAAAAAGAAAAACTATCAACTTCTCAGATTCGAAACGTGCTTCATAGATTGCAGAGGATATCAAAGTATGATAAAAACCAATTGCATCTTTTGCGGCCTTTACTTGCCTATCAGGCTGGAAGACATAAAGGAAAAGTTCGTGACTTTCAGGAGGTTTTTGATAGAGCTGTTAAAAAAACAGACAATGAAGAAAAATTTGAGAATCTGAGAAATTTTCTTGAGGCAATTGTTGCTTACCATCGTTTTCACAGTGGAGAATAATAAAAAAGGGGGTAAAATGTTAATCGGAAAAGTGGTAATCAATGGAAAAATTTCAGTAAAAACGGGATTGCGGATAGGTGGCACTACAACTGGTTTGAAAATAGGTGGAGTAGATACGCCTGTAATAAAAGATGCTCTTGGAAAGCCCTATATACCGGGTTCTTCACTTAAAGGTAAACTGCGCTCATTGATTGAGAAAAAAGAGGGCGTAGTGTTTAATAAAGAAGGAATACATCAATGTGATACCTATGATAAATATAAAGAATGTGCAGTGTGCAGAATCTGGGGTATTCTCGGGAACAAAAATTTAAAAGGCTTAACACTTACACGGCTCATTGTTCGGGATACACTACTCGATGAGAGAAGCATAACCAAGGAGATGCAGAAAAATCTTGAGCTTGAGTATACTGAAGTAAAAATGGAAATAGCCATAGACAGATATAAGGGAACGGTTTTAGAGGGAAGCCTCAGATCCATGGAGAGGATTCCTGCTGGTGCAGTTTTTGCTCCATTGGAAATAGTCTATAATGTATTTGAAGAAGATGATAAGGGAATTTTGATTAAATTATTTGAGGCAATGGAACTTTTAGAGCAGGATTACCTTGGCGGGATGGGGTCCAGAGGCTACGGTAAAATTAAATTTGAAAATCTAAAAATTTATTGGAACACAAAGCAGTCCTACGAATCTGGCAATATTAACATCACACAAATCAATGACTCTGAAATTGATACTCCAGAAAAGATAGTGAAAAATTTTGAAAAAATTAAGGAGAAGATTAAATGAATATATTTGTATGTAAACTTACTCCTAAATCATCTATTCACATTGGGGAAAGGGAAGAATGGTTGGAATCAACAGAAAGTTATATACATTCAGATACCCTTTTTTCAGCTTTCTGCCATTCTTTTCTTCTACTTTATGGAGAAGAAAACTTAGAAAAATTACTTTCAGAATTTATAGAGGGCAACCCTCCTTTTCTCATTTCATCAGCATTTCCCTGGTGGAAGGGAAAATATTATTTCCCGGTTCCTTTAAATCAAATACCTGAAAAAAAAGAACTCAAAAAGATTGAATTTGTTGCACAATCTGATTTTGAAAAAATTCTTTCAGGAGAAAAACTCAGTGATGAAATGGACACAATACCCAGAATAACTACAGGAGATGTATCTAAGCCATGGAATAATACAGAAGTTCCAAGATTATTGATTAACAGAATGAATAACATGCCAGGTGAAAATTTCTTTTATTTTGGTGAAACACTTTTTACAGAAACATCGGGACTTTATTTTCTAATAAATTTTTTAAGTAATAACATCGAAAAACAATTTAAATCTACTATAAACCTTTTGGTTGAGGAGGGTATAGGCGGAGACCGTTCCTCTGGAAAAGGTGTGTTTAACAAACCCGAATTTTATGAGATGAAATTAAATGTACCAAATACTGAAGGGGTAATTTCCCTTTCGCTTTATTATCCACAGAAGGATGAGCTTTCAGATATTCCATCTGGATATTATGAATTAATTGAACGCAAGGGTTATATTTATTCCCCATGGTGTCAGAGTTTAAGGAAAAAGTCGGTAAGGATGTTTGCCGAGGGTTCGGTCTTTCCTTCAAAAAAAATTGGGAGAGTTGTAGATATTACACCACAACTTTTTACTGAACATAAAATATATAGATACGGTCTGGCATTTAGTCTGCCGTGCATTCTGGAGGTATAAATGAGAATAAAGCTTACGGTATTAAGTCCAATTCATATTGGCTCGGGAGAAGAAATAAGCCCGACCGAGTATTTTATAGATGGAAATAAATTTATCCGCATTGATATGAACGGTCTATTTAATGATTCTCGTTTCGGTGGCTATTTTGAATCTTTTATTAGTAATGCCAAAAATCAGAGATATCTTGGTGATTTGGTAAAAAATAGAGATTTATTATTGCATTATCCTCTCTACTCGTTTAATTTATCACCTGGCGTGGATAACTTGAAGAATAAAATAGCAGTTAAAGCATTTGTCAAATCTGCGGGCAGGGTTTACATTCCCGGGAGTTCATTGAAAGGAAGCTTTCTTTCTGCTATTATATGGAAAAAGGGGAAAGAGGCAAAAATAAAAGATATAAAAACATCTATATTAGATATTATAATTGGTAATATTTCAAACAGGCCTTTAAACAACAAGTTTAAATTTTCAAGATGGCTTGATGTTTCAGATAGTGAGCTTAAATTTCCTTCAGAAGTACTTGAGCTGTCATTAATAAAAGTTGAGAATTTACTGGTAGCTCAGAGGAAAATTCAATCAATACCGGTTTTATGTGAGACCTTGAAAAGAGGCATAACTTTTGAAACTGAGTTTAAATCCTGCCTTGTTTATGACGGTAAAATAATTGATGAATTTGGGAAATTAAGTGAATTGGATATTTTAAAAGCCTGTCATGAATTTTACAGTAAGATTTATGAAAAGGAAAAATATTTTGGGAATCAAAAATTAAAATTGCCAGATCTTCCTTCCAACCTGGATTATTTTCTTGTCAGGTTGGGGCAGGGTTCAACTTGCTTAAGCACTTCTCTTCTTATTTTGGCTGAGGACCTCGGAATAAATAATTATGAGGTTAAGCGCCCCCCGATAAAAGGAAGACACCTCCCACCAATAAAGCCTGGTGAATTCCCGAGGACAAAAAAATTAGTTCAAAATCAGCCAAAGGGATTATCAATGGGTTGGGCAAAAATTGAAAAAATAGAATAAAATCATAGTGGAACCAATTTCAAATTTTTCAGCTTTCGCCACAAGCTAATAGAGAATTAACTTTTGGTTCTTCTCCAGAAAGTGTTAACACATATAATTAATAGGTACAATGTGACTGCAACCCTGTTTAATCTTTAGTATGAAGTAGTCATCATCATGGAACCCGTAGGCAATGCGTTTAATGACTTTGATCTTGTTGTTCATCCCTTCAAGTTTAGCAGTGTCTATGGGATAATAGCAGTGGTTTATCAAGCCATACCAGTAGTTCTCTAATGTCCTGGCAAATGCTGTTAGCGGCTTTATCTTTGCTGCTTTTGCTCTTTGAATCCAGGAATCAAGGAACTTCTGGGCACAACCAGGATATCTGTAGTCCCACAGTCTTTTAAGGTCATCTTTGAGGATATAGACAAGGTTGATATTTCTATTGAGTCTCAATAGTTGGCGCAAGTCCTTCTTCTCGTTTCTTCTTTCATTTTCCTCAAGGCTCTCTTTGTTTTTAAGCAGGAGGTACTTGCTACCCTTAATAACCTCTTTCTCTTCTCTGGTTGCTCTTTTGTATTCAATATTCCTGACTTTGTCAATAACCCGGGAATAGCTATTGAGGACGTGAAACTTGTCAAATACTTCCTTGACCTGAGGTGCATATTTGCGTATGCTTGCAAGGTAGGGATCCCACATATCTAAGGGCTATCGCTTTAAGATTCTTGCACCTCTGTGGACCCAGTTCTTTGAAAAATGCATCCAGGGTCTCTTCCGAGCGTCCTTTGCCTACCCAGACAACTCTGGTTCGCTCTAAATCAAGCACAACTGTGAAGTAATTGTGTCCCTTATGGGATGCGACTTCATCTATGGCAATGAGTTTCAAATCTTTGTAATCTGGAATGGCAAACTGTTTCTCAAGATATCTCTTATCAATGTCCTTAACAGTTTTCCAGTCAAGCCCAAGTAGTTCTGCTACCTGCTTGACGCTTGTAATCTTGCATAGCCTTGCAACCATTTCTTCGAATCTTTTGGTGCAATGTGGATTAAAGCCCAGAAAATCTATATTCTCTACCCTTACCCCACAGCGTGGACATTTAATGCGGTATTTGGTAAAGACAAGGTAGGGCTGAAACTCAAAAACAGGAAGATCTCTTACCCTTGTCCTTCTCCATCTCCATGCACGAGTGAAAGCCCGACTACAATCAGGACAAATAAAACCTTGTGATTTATCCCTGGAGAGGTAAATGTCTGTAGCAGCGTTGTTAATAACTGCGTTTACGAACTTTACACTTGACAAATTCAGCCATTGTGATATAATATTCTCTGGCATCTGTGACCTCCTTTCCTGCTGGGATTTTGAATCAAAGAATATTATACCCAGATTAGGCTGGAAGTCAACAGGTGCCTTCTATTTTTCAAAGACCATGTCTTATTTAATATAATTTACACTATCTTACAACACTTTCTGGAGAAGATTCTGGAGAAGAACCTAATTTTTAATTTGAAGACGCTAAGGCAAATATGGTAAGGTATAGTCAACAATGGCAGACACTGTTAAATCTAAAACTGGCATCCTCATTAGACTTACAGAAGAAAGATGGTTCCACATAACAGAGAACCACGATGACCTGGCTGGCTATTACGAGGATGTGCTTGGAACAGTGGAAGAGCCAGATTACATTATTGAAGCTCACAGAGGAGCACTTGCAGCTGTGAGAAGAATTTCAAAAGATAAGTTCCTCGTAGTTATATACAAAGAGTGCAGAGAAGACGGGTTTATTATTACAGCATATTTTACAACTAAATTAAATATAAACGAGGAGGTAGTCCTATGGCGAAAACAATGACAGATGAAATGGTGTCTGAAATTTATGAAGCAACTTCACATCTGCTGAGATTTCCCGAGACAAAGATGTGGATAGACTATGACAAAAAGGCAGATGTACTCTACATCAGTTTTAGACGGCCTCAAAGAGCGACTGATTCAGTTATGCTTAAGGGCAAGGGATTGCTTATGCGTTACAGGGATAATCAACTTGTAGGTGTAACTGTGCTGGACGCTTCAAAGAGAATGCATGGGGCAGAAAAAATTGAGGAACCTAAAGTAAAATACAAAATTTATAGAAAACGGACTGGGAATAGAACTTGAAAGGAGGAGTTTTTAAATGCCAAAGGCAATGATAATTACTGTGGGAGGTTCTGACAAGCCTGTAGTCAACGCAATAAAGGGATATAAAGAGCAGATTGATATTATTTATTTTATCTGTTCCGGTGGAAAAGGAAATGTTTCAAGCAGGAACATAGTAGAAGGTGAAGGTAAAGTAATAAAGGCAAAAAGGTGTCCAAAATGTAAAGAAATTATAGAGGGTGAAGACCGTGAAAATATTTTGAAACAAAGTGAATATAGTGGTAAATATGAGATAGTTGAAATTTCCGACCCAGATGACATTGAAGAAGTGCATCAAAAAATATCAACTGCAATTAGTGAACTGGAGAATAAGGGATATAAAGAGATTATTGCTGACTTTACCGGGGGGACAAAGACTATGTCTGCAGTTTTATCTATGCTTGCCGTATCAGATTTTAGTCTAAAACTCTCTTTGGTAAAAGGCCAACGGAGGAATCTCGAAAGGATTAACGGAGAGAGTTTTCCGGAAATTCTTAATGTGGATTTTCTGCGTGTTGAAGATAAAATGAAATATATTGATTTGTTAATCAGCCACTATTTTTATTATCCTGCTAGGATAATGATAGAAAATCTGCTAAAAGAGGATTTCGCAGAAAACTTAAAAAAGAAAATCAGATACAAGTTATCCCTTTGCAAGGCATTCAATTACTGGGATATGTTTGAATATGAAAAAGCATTTGACACTTTAAAGGATTTTGCTGAAGACGAAAGGTGTGAGCAGCATTTTAAATATCTACTAAAAATTCTGGGCAAGGATAAAAATACAGGTTATGAAAAAGTTTTTGATTTGATATCCAATGCCAGAAGGCAGGCATCTAATGGTTATTATGACAATGCTGTTGTGCGACTTTATAGAGCTTTGGAACTTTTTGCACAGATAAGACTAAAGAGTAAATACAATGTTGACTCATCCGCTCTGGAAAAGTCATTAGACAAACTAAAAATTAAAGAAGAGAATAAGAATAAATGGAGAGAACGAAAGAATGAAAAGAACGAAATAAAACTTGGAGTCAAAGATGATTATGAATTGCTTTCACAATTACAGGATGAATTTGGGAAAATATATAGTGAAAGAAAAAATGAATTTAATAACCATCTTCAAAAGAGAAACTCATCTAAACTGGCACATGGTGATAAACCGATAACAAAAGAGCTCTGGAATGACTTTTTTAAATTTTGCAAACAATTCATCATTTCATGTTTGGAAAAAATAAATTTAAAATCTGATTTTGACTTAGACTTTCCAACTGAATTTTGAAAATATTTCTGTAATGGCAATAGTTTACATTATAGAACAGGGTGCGGTATTAAAGAAAGAATCTAAGCGTCTCATTGTTGAGAAAGATGAAAAAGTGTTTCTGGAGATTCCTGATTTTAAGATTGAAAGAATTTTGCTCTTTGGCAATATTCAGCTTACAACCCAGGCGATGAAGTTTCTGCTTGAATCCGGTATTGAAACAAGTTTTTTCACTATCCATGGAAAACTTATGGGTAGACTTGCGCCCATAGAATCCAAAAATATAATTCTGAGAATGGCTCAATACGAAAGATATAAGGATGAAGAATTCAAGTTATGGCTGGCTAAAATACTTGTTGAAGGAAAGATAAAAAATGCAAAGGCACTGCTCCTGAGATATATGCGCAACCATCCTGAAGTTGACTTTAGTCAGGCAATTGAAGGATTGGAGGGGTGTCTTAAAGAATTGCCGAATAAAACAAAGGTTTCAACTACTGTGGGCGTAGAGGGTAGAGCATCAGCTATTTATTTTGAATGTTTTGGTAAGATGTTCAGGAAGGAATTGCAGTTTACAACCAGAACACGCCAGCCGCCTCTTGACCCTGTTAATTCTCTGCTGAGTCTGGGATATACTCTTGTTACAAATGAAATGTTTTCTATGGTATCAGGATTGGGTTTTGACCCTTATATAGGTTATCTTCATGAAATAAATTATGGAAGACCATCTCTTGCTCTGGACCTCATTGAAGAATTCAGGCACAGTATAATTGACAGGTTGACTCTTGAAATAATCAATAAAGAAGTTCTGAAAATAGAAGATTTTGAGGAGGTAGAAGGGGGCATATATCTGAAGGATGAACCTCGGAAGAAGTACTTCGTACATTATGAATCCAGAATGCAAAAAATGTTTATAGAAGAAGAAAGCGGAGAAAAAGTTAATTTCAGGAAACTTTTTCAGTTACAAGCACAAAAATTTTCCCATACTCTGCAAGAAAAAATTCCCTATAAACCTTTCGTGGTGAAATAATGTTTATCGTGGTCAGTTATGATATCGTTGATGATAAAAGGAGAAACAGGGCAGCGAAAATATTAAAAGATTATGGAGAGAGAGTTCAATTTAGTGTATTTGAATGCATACTGAATGAGGATATTTTAAAAGAGATGAAGAAAAGAATTGCAGGAGTAATAGAGACTAAAGAGGATAGTATAAGGATTTATTATCTCTGTGACGCCTGTCAAAAGAAGATAGTTGTAGAAGGAGTTGGAAGAGTATCTGAAGACAGAGATTTATATGTGGTGTGAGCATTGTGATTAGCGGAAATAAAATAATTCAAATAGAATCAAGTTTTTTCAGCGAAAATGCAAACCCAAAGTCAGATTTTTGAATGGAGGGATAACGGAGGAAAATGGAACGATTAGCGGGAATTGTTAAAATTTATATTGAAATTGAAGGATTTTCTAAATATGCAGTAGGAAAATAAGACCCGATGAATAGGGGATTGAAACCAAGATCGGGTAATCTTCTTGATCTAGCGCTAGGTGGTAGGAAAATAAGACCCGATGAATAGGGGATTGAAACAAATTGCTGTAGTGGGTGCAAATGTATCTTTTTATGCGTAGGAAAATAAGACCCGATGAATAGGGGATTGAAACTTTAATTTCTACGTCTCTTATACCCTCCCTTTCTCCTAGTAGGAAAATAAGACCCGATGAATAGGGGATTGAAACTTCTTTCTCTTGTAATAATTACTTTCATTTTTCCTCGTAGGAAAATAAGACCCGATGAATAGGGGATTGAAACTTCATTTTTACCTGCCCTCTCAATTGCTTTAATTACGTAGGAAAATAAGACCCGATGAATAGGGGATTGAAACCCTGCATTCAGCTTCACCCTGTTTCCTTCGGGAAGCGTAGGAAAATAAGACCCGATGAATAGGGGATTGAAACCATTTTTCGGGAGGATGATTTGAAACGACGAGTAACGTAGGAAAATAAGACCCGATGAATAGGGGATTGAAACGTGGTATGACAACTTTGAAGTTATCGGCAACATTTTGTAGGAAAATAAGACCCGATGAATAGGGGATTGAAACTACCCTTTCGGTAGTGGGGAAAACGACATACCGCCGCTGGTAGGAAAATAAGACCCGATGAATAGGGGATTGAAACTATTTAATTTCTACGTCTCTTATACCTTCCCTCTCTGTAGGAAAATAAGACCCGATGAATAGGGGATTGAAACTCCATTTCGGGAGGGACGTTAGGGAACGGGATATACCGTAGGAAAATAAGACCCGATGAATAGGGGATTGAAACAGCCAGTTCCGACCTCCGTAGTAGCCTGTTTAATTCGTAGGAAAATAAGACCCGATGAATAGGGGATTGAAACGAACAATCCGGCCTTCCGCTGGCTACTACTCCCCCCTGTAGGAAAATAAGACCCGATGAATAGGGGATTGAAACGAGATAACCAGTAATTTCATTTTTCCTCCTTTCCCCGTAGGAAAATAAGACCCGATGAATAGGGGATTGAAACTATCCACTCCTGGTGGAGGAGTTTCGTCTTGCCGTCCGTAGGAAAATAAGACCCGATGAATAGGGGATTGAAACCCCTTTCCATGTTAAGACCAGTCGTTTGTAGCCGGCTGTAGGAAAATAAGACCCGATGAATAGGGGATTGAAACTTCGCCCCCACATCTTTTTCGTATTCCTCGCACACCGTAGGAAAATAAGACCCGATGAATAGGGGATTGAAACACATACTGAAGGATAAGAGATTTTATCTCTTCCTTCAGTAGGAAAATAAGACCCGATGAATAGGGGATTGAAACCCCTATATCACGAATCCAGAGAGTTTCAAATACACCGTAGGAAAATAAGACCCGATGAATAGGGGATTGAAACTCTGAAAGAAGCAATGGAGAAGTATGATGAAAAGTTGTAGGAAAATAAGACCCGATGAATAGGGGATTGAAACCACGTTGGAGTCAGGTCTTACAGGCCATTTTTTCTAGTAGGAAAATAAGACCCGATGAATAGGGGATTGAAACTTGCAACCAGGAAAGTGGGAGCTCCCCACCCCGTTAAGTAGGAAAATAAGACCCGATGAATAGGGGATTGAAACTCCTTTTCGTATTCCTCCACCGTGCATTCACATACCGTAGGAAAATAAGACCCGATGAATAGGGGATTGAAACGACAAAAAAGAATGTGTTTGTTGGCATCATTAAAACGTAGGAAAATAAGACCCGATGAATAGGGGATTGAAACACCACTCTTTCCGTGGTGGGGAAGACCACATATCGCCGTAGGAAAATAAGACCCGATGAATAGGGGATTGAAACCTCGCAGATTTTGTTTAACAGATCCGCAGCCATTTCGTAGGAAAATAAGACCCGATGAATAGGGGATTGAAACTCGGTAGTGGGGAAAACCACGTATTTGGATTTTGGCGTAGGAAAATAAGACCCGATGAATAGGGGATTGAAACGATTAACCTGTTCAATGATTTGAGCTCAGAATTCAGGGTAGGAAAATAAGACCCGATGAATAGGGGATTGAAACGACAACAATAGGAAGTTTTAACCTGTATCATACGCCGTAGGAAAATAAGACCCGATGAATAGGGGATTGAAACCAAGAAAGTGGGAGCTCCCCACCCCGTTAATGTCTTGTAGGAAAATAAGACCCGATGAATAGGGGATTGAAACTCGTGAAGTATAATCCAGTCCACCCGGGTGGACTGAGTAGGAAAATAAGACCCGATGAATAGGGGATTGAAACCTGGTCTTGACATGGGAAGGAGGGTGGAGCAACTCAGTAGGAAAATAAGACCCGATGAATAGGGGATTGAAACTTATCAAGAGTTTTGCCTTCATCTTCATCTTTCCAGGTAGGAAAATAAGACCCGATGAATAGGGGATTGAAACTCAAAATTCTTTACATTCTCCTCATGGTCTTTTTCCGTAGGAAAATAAGACCCGATGAATAGGGGATTGAAACTCTGTCTTCCTTTGCTGTCGCAACTAAGAAGGTGGGGTAGGAAAATAAGACCCGATGAATAGGGGATTGAAACCCGCATCGCCAACATTTCATCTTTTCCTCCTTTCCCGTAGGAAAATAAGACCCGATGAATAGGGGATTGAAACTCTATCTATCAATTCTTTTGCCATCCTCTTAACCCCGTAGGAAAATAAGACCCGATGAATAGGGGATTGAAACTTTATCATTTCGTCAAAAGTCATTATTGCCTCCTGTAGTAGGAAAATAAGACCCGATGAATAGGGGATTGAAACCTTTCCCTGGGGGCACACTGGTTCTTGCTTTCCTTGTAGGAAAATAAGACCCGATGAATAGGGGATTGAAACTCGTTATCTTCATTTCCTACCTCCTTCCAGTCTATTGTAGGAAAATAAGACCCGATGAATAGGGGATTGAAACCTCAATTCTTAAAAGGTGTCTGTCATTTTGCTTCTCCGTAGGAAAATAAGACCCGATGAATAGGGGATTGAAACGAGAGGCCGAGAAGAGAAACCTCTTAAAAATTATTTGTAGGAAAATAAGACCCGATGAATAGGGGATTGAAACCGGTGCCTCTTAAAAAGTTGTTAAACATACCTTTTAATAGCCTGCCTTAATATCAAATGATACCAAAATGTTATAAAATGGCATACCTTGAGAAATGGCTAAAAATCCTAAAAAACTTGACTTTTTGCAGTTTTTACACCATAATTTAGTAAAAATGCGATAATTCCTGAGAGATATTTGATGTTAGAATGGAAATGTCCGAATACTTTCAAAGGGATATACTGGATAACCTGAGAAGTGAATTAAGTTCATAAGGGTGAAGTTCGTGCTTTTATTTTACCTGCAATGATGAACACAGAAGGCAAGCCAACACTATTTATTATTCCCCACACCCACTGGGAAGGGGCTGTATTCAAGACCCGTGAGGAATATCTCAAGATAGGTTTGAAAAATATCCTGAAAGCCCTTGACCTCCTTTCTAAATATCCGCACTACCGCTTTACACTTGATCAGTCCTGCTACATAATGCCATTTCTTGAACAGTATTATAAGAAAGAAACAATGCAGAAGTTTATATCTGAAGGCAGGCTTGAGATTGCAGGCGGGACCCATGTTATGCCTGATGTGAATATGCCATCAGGAGAATCCTTTATCCGTCAGATAATTTATGCAAAGGGATATTTCCGCAGGGAACTGGGTGTGGAAGTTACTGCTGGCTGGCAACTGGATGCCTTTGGTCACCACGCTCAGATGCCCCAGATTCTGAATCTTGCAGGATATAAATCCTGCTGGTTTTTCCGCGGAGCTCCTGACCACAATACCCCGGCAGAATTTATCTGGGAGGGCATTGACGGCTCCAGGATTCCTGCCTTCTGGCTTCCATACGGTTATAGTGCAGGATATGGCTCTCCACAGGCACTGATTAATTTCACCGATTTCTTTAGAAGACAATTTGATTTACTCATGCCCTATACAAAAGGAAATTCATGCGTGATTCTATCAGGTGCTGATGTATCTGAACCTGAAGAACACCTTCCAATCCTGGTAGAAAAATTCAATAATCAGCCAGTTCCACCACCTTTCAGGATTGCTTTTGCAACCCCTTCTGAATACGAAAGGAAGGCATCAGAAAAACCCGAAAGGCCCGTTATAAAATGCGAGCTCAACCCTGTATTTCAGGGTACATACTCAAGCAGGATTGAGCTCAAACAGCAGATGAGGGAACTTGAGACTCTCCTGCTTACTGCTGAAAAATTTGGAGTCCTGCTCAGATATCTGGATATACTTATAGATATGGATGAGTTATGGAAGGCATGGGAACAGGTTCTTTTCAACCAGACCCATGATTTAATCTCAGGCGTGAGTACCGATTCTGTATATGAAGAAACACTCAGGGGCTATGATAGCGCAATGCGCATTGTTCAAAAAATGATTAAGGAGGAGATGGATAACCTTTGCTCCAGGATTGACACCAGCGGCAGGGGTCAGGCACTTGTTGTTTTCAATACCCTCGGATGGAATCGCACAGATGCTGTGATTACTGAACTTACATTTCCTGAAAGAAATGTTCTGGATCTGAAGATATTCGGACCTGATGGCCGGGAAGTGCCTGTGCAGATATTTGAAGTAGAACGTTATGACAACCAGACTATAAGCAGGGCAAAAATCTGTTTTATAGCCCGGGACGTTCCTGCTATGGGATATGCTGTGTACAGACTTCTTACATTTTTCAGGTCTCCTGCTAAAAAACCTGTTAGTAATCCTTTCAGGAAAGAGAATTCTATGGAAAATAGATATTATTACTTAGAATTTGACCTTGCAGGAGGAGCGATTACAAAGATTTCAATAAAGCCGGAAAAGTGGAATTTCTTAAGTGGACCTGCAAATGTGGTCTGCCAGGAAAAAGACAATGGTGATTTCTGGGAACTCTACAGGCCGCTTGATGGAGCTTCCTGTATTGCAATGAAGGAAAGGCATCCTGCTCCCCAGCCCGGGAAAGCCCTTTTTTCAAACCAGCAGACAGGTGTAAAAGGCATCATCACCGAGGGAGAAGTTTTTTCTGAGTTCAGGGTTACCCATCTTTTTGGCTCAGGAAATTTCAGCACAGCAGTCCGCCTTTATAAAGATTTGCCCAGGATTGAAATCAGAACCAGGTTGCTCAACAAGAGCCAGTTTGTGCGCTACAGGGTTCTGTTTCCGACTTCCATACGCAGGGGGAAAAATGTTCAGGAGATTCCATTTGGTGCAGTAGAACGTCCTGAGGGGATTGAATTCCCTGCTCAGAACTGGGTTGACTATTCAGGTAGAGATACAGGGATAGCCCTTTTGAACCGCGGACTTCCGGGAAATAACGTTGATGCAGGCACCCTGATGCTTTCTCTTATGCGTTCTACCCGCATAATTTCATACGCTTATGCCGGCGGGTATGAACCAGGAATGTCTTCTGATACAGGATTTGAAATGGGAAAGGAACTTACATTTGACTACGCCATAATTCCACACAGAGGAGACTGGAAACAGGCTGGCATTTACAGGGAAGGTCTGGAGTTCAACAACCCTCTTATCTGCTGCATAACAGATGCGCATGGAGGACTGATGCCCGGGAAATGGGGTTTTCTTGAAATTTCTAACCCGAATATTGTTCTCTCGGCGTTCAAACCCGGGACAGATGGTTCTGCAGTCTTGCGCGTTTACGAGGCAGAAGGCAGGTATACTGAGGGAGTGCAGGTTAAATTTTCTGCTGAAATAGTTTCAGCTGAAGAGACAAATCTTATGGAGGACCCTGTCAGGAAACTGGAAGCCTCTGGCAACACTCTCTCTTTTGACCTGAAGCCTTTTGAAATTAAAACCATCAAATTTAAATTGTTATCCTTCTTTCAAAGGAGGGATAATAAAAAATGCTGAAAATTGTAAAAAAATTAAATACAGGGAGGGCAATGATGAACAGGGCAGGGGATAGGCGCGAGAAATTTCCAAGAACAGTAGTGGGTGGGATTTCACTTTCAAGGATGATAATAGGAACAAACTGGTTTCTTGGATATAGCCACACAACACTGGCAAAGGACCGCTATATTAAAGAGAATGTAATGGACAGAAAGAAAATAGCAGATATCATAGAGGTTTTTCTGCGCTCAGGTGTTGATGCAATAATGGGTCAGCTGAACAATCCCATTATGATAGATGCAATTAAGGATGCTGAGGACCGCACCGGCACAGGTGTGGTGCGCATCTCAACCCCTTCTTTTACTGTCACTTCCAGAACTGCTACCGAAGGCCTTGACAGAGGAGAGGTAGAAAGAATTCTGGATGCAGAGGCTAAACTGGGTGTTAAGATTGTAATGCCACACACAAGTACAACAGACTGTCTTGTTGACAACTGCACACAGGAGATCCGACACATACATATGTTCTGTTCTATGGCAAGGGAAAGAAATATGGTTCCTGGCTTGAGCACTCATATCCCGCAGGCCATTGTTTACGCTGACAAAACCGGTGTGGATGTTGAGACATATATTGCTATCTATAACGCAATCGGATTTTTAATGCAGGTTGAAGTTGACTGGACAGCAAGTATTATAAGGAATGCAAAAAAACCTGTTATGGTCATAAAGCCGATGGCTGCAGGGCAAATCCGTCCGTTCCAGGCACTTACTTTTGTGTGGAACACAATTCGCCAGCAGGATATGGTTACAGTTGGGACAATGTCTCCGGAAGAGGCTGAGGAATGTATTGAATTGTCTTTGAGTATATTAGAGCAAAGGAGCTCTTCCATAAAACTGCAGGAGACCAGGTCCAAGCGCATACTGAAATGATAAATATCAATAATCAGGAAAGGACAGAAATGATTTATATAAGCCAGAAAGAGAAATGCGCATATTATAATGTGGCTATGTTCGGGAGAATTATAGTTCTTTTATTTTTGTTTTTCAATTTATCTGTTTTACCCGTTTTTGCAATGGGCTCAGAGCCACAGACTGCTGCAGTGATGGACTTGGAGGCTGGTGAAGGGGTTCCACAGACCATAGGGATGATGCTCTCGGATTACCTGCGTGCCTTATTCTTCTACACACAGAAATTCACGATTGCTACAAGAAAAAATATGGAAGAAGTTTTTGAGAAACAGCATTTTCAGGTTTCAGGATGTATGGATAATGAATGTGCTGTTCAGGCTGGAAGGCTGCTGGGCGTAGAGAAAGTTTTTACGGGCAGAGTGGAAAAGAAAGGGGATGTATATCACATTACTGTAAAGATGGTTGATGTCCGGTCCGGCAGGACAGAAGGGATAGAGGTTGAGGAATGTGCGGTATGCAGAGAGGATTCCCTGCTTGCCCTGGTAGAAATTTTTGCTGACAGAGTTATCCCGCCATCTGTTGCGGAAATAAAGCCCGGAGTAGAAGTAAAGCCAGGGGTTGAGGTAAAGCCTGAGGTTCAGATAGAGAGCCCTGCAGTTCAGCCCCTGCCTGTTGTGTCTGTGCAGAAATTTAAGGGCAGGTTCGGACTGGGATTGAATTATCTGGGTATACAATTGAGATATGGAATGGACGATTTCCTTATTCTGGAAGGAAAGATACAATTCGGTTCCCTCAATACCCTTGCAGGAGGCAGGGGTTATTTTCTTTTTGCCAGAATTCCAGGGAACATTTCAATTTTTCCTTATGCTGGAGCAGAATTCAGCCTGCTCCTTTCGCAGTATCTGAAAGGAGGATTTGAAACAGGTGGATTTGCAGGGGTTGAGTTGATGGTCAGGGAAAATCTCGGGCTTGGAGTAGATGCAGGGTTGTATTATATAAATGCCTGGAGCTCACTTGGTGGAATAAGCGATACAGGCCTGATATTCAACTCTGGATTGACATATTATTTCTGAACACGGTGCAACTTAGAAACTAAAATGAAAAAATTAGCATTAAGACTTTTTGTTATAACCGGGCTTCTGGCTTCCAACTTTCAAATTTTAACCCTTAGAACTGAGGCATTCTTTGTGGGTTTCGGTGGTGCAGGAGCAGGGGACATAATAATAAGAAGGGGGCAGGAGGAGAAGGTGATACCTGCAATGCCTGCGCCAGGCAATCTGAAGGCAGTTGCTGTTACCCGGACCCGGATAGACCTGACCTGGCAGGACAATTCAATTGATGAGTTAGGATTCAGGATTGAAAGGAAATCTACAGGGAGTGCCTACACTGAAATTGCTGTAGTGGGTGCAAATGTATCTTTTTATGCTGATTCTGTACCGGATACGGGTACAGCGTATTGCTACAGGGTAAGGGCATATAATGCTACAGGCGTTTCTGAATATTCAAATGAAGCAACTATATCTTCCCTGCCAGAAATTCCTGAATGGCACAGAACAGATATAGGCTGTGGCGGAGATTATATGTACAGTGTGGCGGTTGGCAATGGTAGAAACGATGGCATAATGCGCGTCTACGGTGCAAATCGGGATGGCTCTATATATGAATTTACCTGGAATAACATATTTTCATCCTGGACGCAAACATATGTGGGTTCGGGCAGCAGTTATATGATGTGTATAGCAATAGGCGCAGGCAGGAACGATGGAGTAATGCGCGTTTACGGTGCCAGCTATGACGCTCACCTGTATGAATTTACCTGGAATGAGACTTCTTCATCCTGGACAAAAGTAGATGTGGGCTCAGGCGGGCTTGGTATGGACTGCGTGGCAATAGGCGCAGGCAGAAATGACGGTATAACGCGCGTCTATGCAGGTAACCGCGACTGCCACCTGTATGAGTTTACCTGGAATGAGACTTCTTCATCCTGGACAATATTAGATGTGGGCTCTGGTGCAAATGAAATGTCCAGTGTAGCGCTGGGCAATGGCAGAAATGACGGCATAACGCGCGTCTATGCAGCCAATACCAGCCGTCTGTATGAATTTACATGGGACAATACTTCCTCTTCCTGGACAAAGGTAGATATGGGTTCAGGTACAAACTGGATGCAATATGTTGCGATTGGCAACGGCAGAAACGATGGCATAATGCGCGTTTATGGTGCGAATGCTGATAACCGCCTTCTTGAATTTACCTGGAATGACATTTCATTATCCTGGGAAAAGACAATTGTGGGTTCAGGCGGAAGTGTGATGAATGGTATAGCAATAGGCGCAGGCAGAAACGATGGCATAACGCGCGTCTACGCAACCAATGCTGACCGCCACATTTATGAATTTTCCTGGAATGGTTCATCCTGGGAAAAATTTGATACAGGCACAGGTGGAAGTTATATGAATGGTATAGCAATAGGCGCAGGCAGAAATGATGGCATAATGCGCGTTTATGGTGCGAATGCCGATTTCCACCTCTATGAGTTTTCCTTCTACTGACGGTTCTATATTGAAACAGGAGGAGATTGTGGAAGATGAATTGAAAAAGATAGAGAAGGTCATCGCTGAAGGTCCATTTAACCCAGCATGGGATTCGCTTTTAAAATATAAGGTGCCGGACTGGTATGAAAATGCAAAGTTTGGAATCTTTATCCACTGGGGAGTATACAGCGTTCCTGCGTTCGGAAACGAGTGGTATCCGAGGAATATGTATCAGAAAGACACTCCCGAGTTCAGGCACCATATTCAGACATATGGTCCGCATTCAAAATTCGGGTACAAGGACTTCATACCGATGTTTAAGGCAGAGAAGTTTAGCCCTGCCCACTGGGCAAAACTTTTTAAGAAAGCAGGTGCAAAATATGTTGTGCCTGTGGCTGAACATCACGATGGCTTTGCAATGTATGACTGCGCATTCTCAAGATGGACTGCTGTGAAGATGGGACCCGGGAGGGATATAATAGGTGAACTTGGCGCTGCTGTTTGCAGGGAAGGATTGGTGTACGGGGTTTCAAATCACAGGGCAGAACACTGGTGGTTTATGGACGGTGGGATGCAGTTTGATTCAGACGTGAGGGACCCGGAATATTTTGATTTTTATGGACCTGCCCATCCTAAGCCTGATGACAGTGATGAAAGGGCAGGCTTTGAACAGCCTGACAGGGCATTTCTGGAAGAGTGGCTTGTACGCCTCTGTGAACTGGTTGATAAATATCAGCCCCAGATAGTCTGGTTTGACTGGTGGATAAATCGGGCTTCTTTTGTGCCATACCTGCAGAAGTTTGCCGCTTATTATTATAACCGCGGTGCTCAGTGGAAAAAAGGGGTGGTTATCAACTACAAATTTAATGCCTATCCCCCGGGAGCTGCAGTTTTAGACATAGAACGCGGGCAATTAAAAGGCATAAGCAAGCTATTCTGGCAGACAGACACCTCAATATCTAAGAACTCCTGGGGTTATATTACTAACCACGATTACAAAACAGCAGGCTCTATTATTGGAGATATGATTGACATTGTCAGCAAGAATGGCGCCCTTCTGCTGAACATAGGTCCGCGTCCTGACGGTACGATTCCAGAATATGAAGAACAGGTTCTGCTTGAAATTGGAAAATGGCTGGAACTCAATGGTGAAGCCATTTATGAAACACATCCCTGGGAGATATTTGGAGAAGGTCCAACAGAAATAGAAGAAGGGACTTTTACAGACTTCAAACGCAGCCCTTTTACTGCGCAGGATATACGCTTCACCACCAGAGGCAATGTGCTGTATGCCATACTGCTGGCATGGGCCGGCAATCAGGCAGTTATTAAATCCCTTCATTCTGGCAGAAAATTGTGGTTTGGCGAAATCTCATCTATTAATATGCTGGGTGTGGACAGACCGCTGGAGTGGTCCAGGGATGAAAATGGCCTCAGAGTTCAGATGCCTGCTCAAAAACCCTGTGAGCATGCCTTCGTGCTTAAAATCAGTGGTGCTTAGCGAATTCCCTTGACATTTTTTAGAGTTGTGCTATGATTATAGTTGCCATATTAAGTTTATAAAGCAGGAGAGACTGTATGAGAAAAATTATTGTTTCAGTTCTGATTGTCTTTCTTGGATTTGCAGTATGCGTTGCTGGAAAGGAGAAAGTGATTGAGAAGGAGGAGATGGATAGCCTTGATGGCTGGGAGCCGACAAATGCAGAACTTGTGAGTTTTGAATCAAAGAATGGGGTTGCTGTTATCTCCTGCGACCCTGCAGGCGGGCAGGAAAGATGGGGTGGAATTGCGAAGGACTTCAGCATTGACATAGGTGCAAAAACCTTTATTGAAGTAAAGGTGGATAGCATTGAGCCGAAAGGCGAGAACTGGTATATGCATTTGAGTACAGGCAGCGGGCAATATGTAAGAGTTCAGAATGATACTGGCAAAACAGGAATTTTTCGCTACCGGCTTGGAAAAGAATGGAAGACAGAAACAGGTGATATGACGGACCTGACAGGGGAAGGTGGTTTCAGATTGATAATAGGTGTTACAGGAAACAGGGGTAGCCTGAAAAAAGTTTTTGTGGACTACATCCGTATTCTTGAAGGAGATTTGAAGGAGGGATGGGAGCCTGCAACTGAACTGAAAGTTGAAGGCACAAAAATGAAAGAAGAGAAAAAGACCGGAGGGGCAGAAACTGAGGCAAAAATATCCGGTGCAGAAGCGGTATCAATTGACCTTACTTCTGACAATGCACTCACTAAAAAATACCTCGGGGACGGCTGGTGGTTTCCTGAGCCGGATGCGAGATGGACAGGAAAGAGAAAAAAGCCTGCTGAGGTATTGATTCCTGTTGAGGAAGGTTATGAATACAGCGTGATTTTCGCAATAGCAGTTGTTCCTGTTGAGAAAATTTCTGGAACATACACAGCAAGGATTCTTGTCAATGGAGAAGAGGTAAAAACCCTTTCAGCTGATGAACTATCAGGTTCCCTGGAATTCTTAATTCCTGAGAAATACCTGAAGCCAGGAAATATTGTGAGGGTGGGTCTGGAAACTCCACTGTTCTGCCCGAAGGAAATAGGAGAGAGCGAGGACAACAGGACACTGGGATTGAAGATTAAGGAGGTGGCGATCGTGCCTGCAAAAAAGGCAAAGAAGATTCATACGGGTGTGAAAAAGCCCGTGGCGATTCTGAAGGACAGGCTTCCTGTGGTCGGGACCGCTTCCAATCCGGATTACTTAGCAGAAATTTTAAAGGCAGGTGGATACGAGTGTAAATTTATCAGCAGTCTGGAGCTTGCAAATCCACAGATTTTTGACAGGGAGAACTTTGATGTGGTTATACTTCCTTATGGTGCATCCTTTCCTGCAGGAGCAAGGGATAATTTTCTGAGGTTTTTAAGAAAGGGAGGAAGCTTTGTTTCAATGGGAGGTTATGCCTTTGACAACCTCTGCGGTCTTGAACAGGAGGAAAAGATTATTGCAAATCCTGGTTTTGAGGATGGTATGGATGGATGGTTTTCTGAAAGAATGGGAAAGGCAGAGGTCACAATAGAGGAAGTAAGCGATGTGAAACATTCAGGAAAGAGTTCCTGCTATATAAAAGTTGAAGAGGGAGCAGGTTTAAACTGGTATAACGCCCACTATGATTTTACAGGTATAGAACCAGGAACAAACCTGTCCGGTTCTGCATACATAAAGACAAGAGAAGTAAGGGAAGGCGCAGGAGCATACCTTGCATTTAATTTCTATAAGGAAGATGGAAGCAGGATTTCCTGGGTGGATGGTGGTTTTGTTTCAGGAACTTCAGAATGGGTTTACAGGTCAATAGAGGGGGTTGTGCCACCAGGCACAGCAAGAATCAGTTTTACAATTTTACTCTATGGCTTTGGAGAGGCATGGTTTGACGATGTAAAGGTTGAAAGGATATCTCCTGGAATAAACACGCACAAGGGAAAGGCTGCTGACTTTCTTGAAATAAAACCGGAGCAGGTGGGTGTTTTTGATGCAGGATATCTTCTTGAGCATGTGAAGTATGCTGGTTCAAACAGGAACCAGTATATAATTTCTTCTGATATAAGGATAGATGCTGAGATGAAGGGCTATGCAGCGATAGGGGTCCTGGGAGACAACTGGTATTGCGGTGCAAAGGACAGGGCAAGATGGACACCGCTTTTGTTCGGTTATGACAGGTACGGGAGGAATCGAGGAGCAATAGGCGCTATAATGCACAATTTCAGAGGAATCTATAAGGGTTCTATCTGGGTTTATTTTGGAGTTGATAACATAGATCTGTTCAGTCCCAGATATCCCGGGATGTGCAAAGCCCTGCTGGACATATTGAAATCCATTGAGCGCGGAATTTTTCTGCACGAGACCCAGAGTGAATATGCCCTTTATAAAGATGGAGAGGAAGTTTCAATTTCCACCAGGGTTTCAAATTTTGGTTCATTGCCACAGGAGGTTGAGGTGAAGATTGAACTCACTTCACTTGATGGAGATAAAATTTATTTTGAGGATTTCAGGAGCATGAAGGTGGAACCTGGAGAAAGTGAAAAGGTTTTATTTTCCTGGAAACCTGAAAAATTTGCAGACGATATTTACAGGATAAAGGCATTTTTGAACCAAGGAGGAAAAACAATAGACCTGGAAGATTTCAACGGATTTGTTGTGTGGAACGAGAAAGTGGTAAAGAGCGCCCCGAAATTTACTTTGAAGGACAATTATTTCAGGATTGGAGAGAGGCCTGTTTTCCTTATTGGCGCACAGGAATTCTGGGCGAGCAATTCACTTAGAAATTCTTCTCCTGTCACAATTGCCTTAGATTATCGCACAATGCACGATTTTGGATTGAGATTTTCCCGCTCTTTTATGATGTGGGCTACGAGACCACCTGAAGTAGAGAAGAGGTTCAGGGATATGATGGTTTATCTGTGTCAGAAATACGGAGTAGTGATGTTCTTTGAGGGCATCTCGGATTACTCTCCTGACCCCAAAGTTCTTGAAAAGGGAATTGCAAGAGCAAAAGAAATAGGAGAAAGGTATAAGGGAATTCCACTCTTTGCAATAGACCTGCGTAATGAGCCTTCTTTAAAGCCAGCAGATGTGCCCGAGCAGAATAGACTGCTCAAAGAATTCGTAAAGAAGAAATACGGGGGAGATGCGCCCTATGGTTCTGCAAAGGTCAGGGATTTGAAGGATTCCTGGGGAGACCTTCTCTCCTGCGACATAAATATGTGTCTGCTGAATTTTATGAGGGACTGGGCAAGAAATCTGGCTGATGAGATACATAAGGCAGACCCCGAAAGGCTGGTTTCAGTGGGTTATTTGCAGGGCGGGTCTGATGCGTGGACCATAAGAGATGCTGTCTGGCCCGAGAAAGGGCTTGATTTTATGAACAGGCATTTTTATGGCCCTCTGCCAAATTTCCCTCCTGAATTCAAAGAAATGGATATGCGCTATCAGAACAAACCACCTTCTACAGGGGAATTCGGTTCAAAGACCCATCCAGGAGGTGGATGGAACTTTGAAACAAAAGAAGAACAGTATAATAGATATCTTTTTATCTCGCACTATGCCCTGGGGCTCGGGGGTGGTTTTGTTTCAAACTGGCACTGGAGAGACCCCTGGGAGAACATATTTGCCTATGGAATAATGCACCAGGACCTTGTGCCCAAGGATGTGCTGAAGGTATACAGGAATTCAGGATTGCTTTTTGCTACTATTCAACCACAGTATGAGCCGCCTTCTGTTTATTATCTTCTTCCTGATAACCACCGTATAAGTTATACAGGACTCAGGCAGGCTCTTTACAATGGATTAAACCAGCTGATGGACTGCCACCTTGATTTCGGGGTAATAAATGAAGATAACATTTCAAAACTTCCCAGGGAAGCAAAGGTCATAATATATCCGGTTCCATTTATGCCTGATGACAGCGTTTATGAAAAACTGAAAGAATTTGTTTCAGGTGGAGGAATTCTTTATTTTTCAGGAGACATCTCCTATGACCCTGTAAAGATAGAGCGCACAAATACCTATAGGCTTGAGGAACTTGCAGGCGTGAAATTCGTTGAGGAGAACTACAGTGGTATTCCAAAGGGTCTAAAGCCAGAGGTGCAGATTAAGCCTGCAGGAGAAAAGATTGGTCTGAGGGAATATACAGGATTTCCCTGTATAAAGGTAAAGCCCTTAACAGCAAAAGTGGTTGCAGAATCCGGTGAGGGTCCTGTGGCTTTTGTGAACAATCTGGGAAAGGGAAAGGTTTTTTACACAGCTGACCCCATTGAACTGAATAACCCTGCACTTTCCTCCTCAGGAATCTATAAGGTATTCCTGAGTTTTGCAGGTATAAAAACAAATAGCATTATGCCAGATAACCCCGGAATACATATATTTAAAGTGAAGACCTCAGACGGAAACGCCTACGTGCTTTATAATCGGAATACCGCGGGAATAAAACCTGCAATTGTCACCCTGACTGGAGAACTCAATCCTGTCAGCATTTCTCTTTCTCCATTTAAGCCCGGTTTTGTCCATATTGATAAAGATGGAAATATTCTTGGTGTAGAATCACAGGGAGAGGTAAAACAGGGTGAAAAAATAATAATGAAGACAGATGTTCATACAATTGTTTTTTCTCTTGACAGCAGGGCTATTGACAAATCAGATGCAGTTGCTATTATGACAATGTATCCGGGCTCGGTGACACTCTTAAGGCAGGAAAGGGAAGGTTTCAGTGCTGAGCTGGGAGAGATTTGTTCGGGCAAATGGGTGACGCTTGAAAATATAAAGCCTGCTTCAGTTTCTGAGGGGCTCAAGATTGACATAGATGAGGACAGGGCACTTGAAATCATTCTGCTTGCTAAGGATCTGGAGTTCGCCCGCAAGAAATTGCTGTCCATTGCTGGTTTTTAGAATCTACGGCAATCTTTCTCAGAATCCTGCCATTTTTACTAAAATTACATTATATGTTATTTTCTTCTTAACTTTTTTAATACTTTGTGCTAAAATAGTCCTGAGGGATTCTGTTATGGAACTGCTGGATAGAGAAGAGGTATCTAACTTTCTGAAACGAAAAAATGGAATCTATTCCTGTTTTTTGTGTATTGTTTCGGGTGGGCTCTTTGCGCTGTGCCAGCCCCCTTTTAACCTGGGTCATCTCTCCTGGTTCTGTCTTGTTCCATTCCTGATAGGGCTGAATGGAAAGAAGGCAAAGCAGGGTTTTGTGTATGGTTTTATAATGGGCGCAGTCTATTTCCTCTGCATACTTTACTTTGTTTTTATTGTTCAGCCACCGCTCACAATCACGGGTGCAATTTTACTCATAATATATCAGGCATTATACCTTGCACTATTTGGATTGCTGTTTTCTATTATAGCAGGCAGGGATTCCTGTTTGCAGTTCGTATTTTCTTCAGCATTCCTGTGGGTTTCAATTGAGTATCTCCGCTCTATTGGAGTGATGGGTTTTCCCTGGGGCTTGCTTGCATACACACAGTGGAAGAACCTCACCCTGATTCAGATTGCAGAGATTACAGGTGTTTATGGAGTTTCTTTTGTCGTTTTTGTTTTTAACGCAGCAGTTGCATACATAATCCTCCAGTATTTAAGAAAGCCATTTGATTACAGGAGATTTTCAACTCCTGAAATGGCTGTGCTTTCAGTCCTGCTTATTGGCATTATTACCTCTGTGTTTTTTTACGGGATGAGAGCAATTTCCAGATATGAGCCGCTGATTAAGGAGAGAGAAAAAGAAATTGATATTGCAATTGTGCAGGGCAATATTGACCAGAGCAAGAAATGGGACCCTCATTATCTGGGAGAGAGTCTGGGGGTTTTTATGGGCCTGACAGGAGAGCTGAAAGGTACACCTGATTTAATAATCTGGCCTGAAACAGCAATTACTGTAAGCCTTAATGAAAATCCATTTCTCAGAGATAGTATCTCAGGATTTGCAAGGTCCATCCATACATACCTCATCACAGGAGTGCAGGAATATGAAGATGGCAGATATTACAACAGGGCAATTCTGATTTCACCAGCGGGCGAAATTTCTGGAAAGTATGATAAGATTCATCTTGTGCCATTCGGAGAAGCAACCCCAGCTTTTTTCAAATGGATTTTTCCTTTCCTGAAAAAGGTTATCCCGGGCGAGGATATCTCCTCTGGCAGTGTGAGGACAGTTTTTGAGCATCCTTCAGGCAAATTTTCCTGCTGCATATGCTTTGAATCAATTTTTCCTGGAGAAATCCGCCTGTTTATAAAGAGGGGAGCACAATTCCTGGTGAATATTACAAATGATGCCTGGTTTGGAAAGACAAATGCCCCGTATCATCATTTTGCAATAAATGTATTCAGGGCAGTTGAGAACAGAATAGAGATTGCCCGCGCAGCAAACAGCGGCATTTCAGGATATATTGATAAACTGGGCAGGCCCAGGTATTATACCCGGATTTTCACGCGCGGGCTCATTCGTTCAAATCTGAGCCTTCGTAACGGAACAACTATTTATACCAGGTTTGGAGATATTTTCTCTTATGCCTGCCTTGTTGCAACCGCCCTCTTAATGTCCCTTCCATTCTTAAAAGCCATTTCTCAAAAATCTTGAAATATCAACAAATTTTTTTACTATTCTGGTAAAGCAAATTCAAAAATGAATTGCCGGTTTGTGTAGAAAATGTATAATTTCTTGACTTTTATAAATAAGTAGTGTATAATAGTAAAAGAAATTAAATAGACTACAATAAATTACAGGAACCTGGAGAGGTGAAATGATTGAGGAGTTGAGAGCCAGACTTGAAGATTTAAAAAACACCCTTGCTGACATAGGGAGGTATCTTTGAAATAGAGAAGAAAAAAGAGGAGATATCCATTCTTGAGAGAGAGTCTTCAAAGCCATCCTTCTGGCAGGATAAGGAAAGGGCGCAGAAGGTCATTGCTGATTTAAACAATTTGAAATCTACAGTTGAAGCCTGGATAACACTGAAACGAAAAGAGGAAGAAATTGAAGGGTTGCTGGATATGATGGAAGAGGAGGACCCCGGCCTCCTCTCTGATATTTCCGTGGACTTAAGCAATCTGAAAAGGGACATAGAAAATCTGAAACTTACCACTGTGTTGAACGGGCCCTATGACAGGCGCAATGCAATCTTCTCGGTTCATGCAGGAGCAGGAGGGGTAGAAGCCTGTGACTGGACAGGGATGCTCCTGAGAATGTATCTGCGGTGGATGGAAAGAAAGAAATTCAATGCCCAGCTTGTGGATGTACTTCCAGGACAGGAGGCAGGAATAAAAAACGCAACTGTCATTGTAAATGGAGATTATGCGTATGGATATCTCAAGGCAGAGGCAGGAGTTCATCGCCTCGTGCGCATCTCACCATTTGATGCAAACAAGCGCAGGCATACTTCTTTTGCATCTGTGGATGTAATTCCGGAAATAGAAGATGCCCAGGTCCACATTGATGAAGGAGATTTGAAGATAGATACCTTCCGCTCTTCAGGTCCTGGAGGCCAGCATATGCAGAAAACTTCTTCTGCTGTGCGTATAACCCATATTCCTACCGGTATAACAGTCACCTGTGAAAGTGACCGTTCACAGTTCAAAAACAAAGAGAGGGCATTGACTGTGCTGCGTTCGCGACTGTTCAGGCTCCAGCAGCAGAAGAAAGAGGAGGAAATTAAAAAAATCCGTGGAGAGAAGGTAGATATTGCCTGGGGCAGTCAGATTCGTTCCTATGTTTTAGAGCCATACCAGCTGGTAAAGGACCTGCGCACAGGCATAGAGACAAGTGATGTGAAATCTGTTCTGGACGGAGATATTGATATATTCATTGAAGGATATTTGAGAAAATAAACCAAAATTATGAAAAATATTAGATTTTACTTGATTTTTTCTGCAATTGGTGTTATAATTATTTTAATGTTTTCAGGTCGCAATTTCAGAATATATCCTGTTTCAAGTCTGGCACTGAAGGAAGAATTTTTTTTTCCTTCTGAATCAGGCAAGATTCCCAGAATGGAAATACAGGATTTTAAGCTTGTCCAGACCACAGGGGAAAGGAAGCAGTGGGAATTGAGCGCCCATGAGGCGCTTGAATATGAAAAGGAAGAGCAGATTGAAGTTCGTCAAACAGACATAAAATTTTTTAAAGAAGATGGGAAACTCGCTCTTACCCTGAAGGCAGCCCAGGGACTGGTTGACCTGACAAGCAAGAATATAAGGGTTGCGGGTGCAGTGGAAGCGTTCACTCCTGATGGTATGAAGTTAAAGACTGATAGCCTCCAGTGGCTGGCAAAAGAGGAAAAATTGCTCACAGATGACCGTGTGATTGTGGTAAAAGAAGGGATGCGAATTGAAGGCAGGGGATTAGAAGCTGATGCAGGGCTGGGAATAATACAGGTTAAAAGAGATGTTCGGGTGCAGGTTTTGAGATAGAACATACAGGCTAATAGAAGAGGTGGATTATGTTTAAAGGTTCTTTTGTAGCTCTTATTACTCCTTTTAAAAATGGAAAGATAGATGAAGAAAGGTTGAGAGAACTTGTTGAGTTCCATATAAAAAATGGAACAAGTGGAATAGTGCCCTGTGGTACAACTGGAGAATCTCCAACGCTTTCGCATGAGGAGCACAAGAGGGTGGTAAGGATAGTGGTAGAGCAGGCAAAAGGGAGGATACCCGTGATAGCAGGCACTGGTTCAAATTCAACTGCTGAGGCCCTGGATTTAACCATGGATGCAGAAGAAAGCGGAGCAGATGCCGCTCTTTTAGTCTGTCCCTATTATAACAGGCCAACACAGGAAGGGATGTATCTTCATTTTAAGGAGATTGCCACAAAAGTTAAAATTCCCATTATAATCTATAATATTCCTTCCCGCACAGGAGCAAACCTTGAACCCCAGACCCTGGCAAGATTGAATGCGGATTGTCCCAATATAACAGGTGTGAAAGAAGCAAGCGGGAATCTGGACCAGGTGAGTATGATAATCAATCTGTGCAAAAAGGACTTCTGTGTTCTCTCAGGGGACGATGCCCTGACATTGCCCATTATGTCTGTAGGGGGAAAAGGAGTAATTTCAGTGGTTGCAAATATACTGCCTGCAGAGACCGAACAGATGGTCAGAAAGTTTCTGGAAGGGGATGTGGCTGGAGCAAGGGAGATGCATTATAGACTTCTACCGCTGGTGAAGGCGCTTTTTCTTGAGACAAATCCAGTTCCTGTCAAGACAGCAATGGCACTGTTAAAAATGGATTCGGGCGAATTGCGATTGCCCCTTTCGCCGATGTCTGAACAGAATCTGGCAAAACTGAAGAAGGCTATGCAGGAGTACGGATTATTGTAAGAGTTCCCATTAAGGCTAAACTGAACAGGATTTAGATATTGATAAGGGGGTATTAGTTACAAAATCTGGATATACAGGACCAGCGAAAAAATTTGCCAAAGAGCATGGTATAGATCTTATTGAATTGAGACAGTCAAAAGAAGAAGATTGGGAAGGTAGAGTAAAAACAATCCATGTCCAGATGGAAATGTATTATCCAGAAATTTTTAATATAGAGTTGAAAACTGACAAAAAAGAGTTAGTGGGGAAAATTGGGTGGCTGGTCAGATGAATTAGTTCTCGTCGATGAAAATGGGAGTATCTATAAAGATTTTAACAGGATTATCCGGGAGAATATTCGGAATGACTGGAGTGAAGAGATAAAAGAAGTAAATATCAATTTTGAAAAAACTTATTTTTTGCAGAATGACGGTGAAAAATTATCTGTCAGAGGTGTAAGTTTTAAATATCGTTTTCAAATTGATAAAAACTTTACTATAAGTGCTCCCTGATAGAGGGACAATTTAAAATAAAAAGGATTATGGCATGATTAAAGTAGTTGTGAGCGGGGCCTGTGGAAGGATGGGTTCAAGGGTTATTGCAAACCTAATTGTACAGTCTGATATGAAATTGGTGGGTGCACTTGAAAGAGCCGGGCATCCCGAACTTGGCAGAGACATTGGTGAAGTTTTGGGTTTGAATTCTGCAGGAGTAAAACTTTCAAAGGATGCTGAAGAAGCAATTAAAGAAGGGGATGTGCTTGTGGAATTTTCCAGTCCCGAGGTGTCTATTGAACACCTGCAGTTTGCTGCAAAAAACAAAAAGGCAGCAGTTATTGGAACAACAGGATTCAGCTCCATTCAGATTGAAAATATTAAAAAACTATGCCGGGATATTCCATGCATTCTCTCACCCAATATGTCAATCGGGGTGAACCTTCTGTTCAAGATTTTAAAAGAAATTGCGCCAATTCTGAAAGATTATGACATTGAAATTCTTGAGATGCATCACGCTCTTAAAAGGGACGCACCCAGTGGCACAGCATTGAGACTTGCACAGGTTATTGCTGATTCTTTGGGGATTGATCTGGAAAAGAATGGAGTCTATGGAAGGAAGGGGATTACAGGAGAGAGAAGAAAGAAGGAGATAGGGATTCATTCTGTGCGGGGTGGTGATGTGATAGGTGAGCATACAGTGATTTTTGCAGGACAGGGTGAAAGGATAGAGCTGACACACCGGGCTTCCAGCAGGGATGCCTTTGCACTCGGGACACTAAAGGCAATACGCTTTGCTGCAAATGCAGGGCCCGGCCTGTATGATATGGAAATTGTATTAAAAAGTTAATGAACCTGGGGGTAGAATGAAAACTGCAGAACAGGTATTGAAGGAAGTAAAGGAAAAAGGGATAAGGTTTATTCGGCTGTGGTTTACGGACATACTGGGACAGTTAAAGGCTTTTGCAATTCCACAGCAGGAACTGGAAATGGCTTTTAGAGAAGGAATTGGTTTTGATGGTTCTTCTATTCAGGGATTTGCACGCATTGATGAAAGTGATATGATTGCAAAGCCAGACCCTTCAACATTTCAGTTGATTCCCTGGCTTCCTTCAGACAGGCCAGAGGCAAGAATGTTCTGCGATGTTTTAAACCCTGACGGAACGCCCTATGAAGGAGACCCGCGCTATGTACTTAAGAAAAATCTGAAGGAATTAGAAAAGAAAGGTTTCACCTATATGGTTGGTCCTGAGCTGGAATATTTTTATTTTAAAAGTAGCCAGGAGCCGATTCTTCTTGACCAGGGCACATATTTTGACCTGACTGCCTTAGATGCAGGCAGTGAGCTGCGCAGGGATACAGTGTCAACCCTTGAGGCAATGGGGATACAGGTTGAATTCAGTCATCATGAGGTTGCCCCCAGTCAGCATGAGATTGATTTAAGATATGCAGATGCCCTGACAATGGCTGACAATGTGATGACTTACAAGATGGTTGTGAAAGAGATAGCAATGAGATACGGGTTCTATGCATCCTTTATGCCCAAGCCCATTGCTGGTGTGAATGGAAGTGGAATGCATACCCATCAATCCTTATTCAGGGGAAGCCAGAATGCATTTTTTGATTCAAAGGATAAATACCATCTTTCAAAGATAGCAAAGGGATTTATCGCGGGGCTATTAAAACACTGTGCAGAGATTACTTCAGTTACAAATCAGTGGGTGAATTCATACAAGAGGTTGGTGCCAGGATATGAGGCACCCGTTTATATCTCCTGGGCACAGAGAAATCGCTCCACACTGATCAGGATTCCAATGTATAAACCAAAGAAAGAAAAGGCCACCAGGATTGAATTCCGCAGTCCTGACCCGGCATGCAATCCCTATCTTGCCTTTTCGGTGATGCTTGCAGCAGGTATGGAAGGTATTGAGAAGGGATATGAGCTCCCTCCACCTGTTGAAAGGGATGTATACAAAATAGATCCTGAAGAAAGAAAAAAGCTCGGGATAGAATCTCTTCCCGGAAGTCTTATTGAAGCAGTCTTGCTTACAGAGAAAAGCAATCTTGTTCGCAAAGCACTGGGAGACCATGTATTTTCTCATTTCATTGAAAATAGAAAGATTGAATGGGATAACTACAGAAGACAGGTGACATCCTATGAAATAGAGAAGTATCTACCAATTCTATAAGGAGGTGAAAGAAAATGAACAAGATTCAGCTGATTGAGAAGATAGCGAGAGATGCCAGGATTAAAAAGGCTGAGGCAGGAAGGGCAATTGATGCACTTATAGCAGGGATGACCGCCTCTCTGAAAGAAACAGGGAGGTTTCTCCTGGCAGGGGTAGGTGTTTTTAAAGTGAAGGTCCGGAAGGCAAGAACTGCCAGGAATCCAAAAACCGGGCAGGCTGTTCAGATTCCGGAAAGAAAGACAGTAGGATTCAGGGCATCCAGGGAGTTTAAAGAAGCAATACAATAAAAGTGTGTTCTATTTAAACCAGGCGAATGAGGTCTGCTCAAGCAATTCCTGTTGTTTGAGAAGGAGATTTTTTTGTCTTGCAGAACTGCTTGCTGAAAGGCAGAATGTATATTGATTTATCCAGGAGGCAAAGTTGTCCAGCTATGATGCAATTATTATTGGTGGTGGCCCAGCCGGGTATACCTCTGCAATCAGGATTGCCCAGCTCGGTGGAAAGGTATGTATTATTGAAGAGGATAAGGTTGGAGGTACCTGTCTCAATCGCGGATGTATTCCCACTAAGGCACTTCTTACAAGTGCAGGTTTATATAATAAAATCAAGAAAGCAAGAGATTTCGGGATAAATATAGATAATTATTCAGCAGACTTTCCCGCAATGATGCAGAGGAAGGACAGGATAGTCAACCGTCTGAGAATGGGTGTGGAATACCTGTTGAAGAATAACGGGGTGGAGATATTAAAAGGAAGAGGAAAGGTTAAGGGAAAAGGAACAGTTGAAGTAGCAAACGGGAATGAAGTGCAAACGATACAGGGTACACACATAGTTATTGCATCGGGTTCAAAGCCTGCAAAGATACCCGGCATAGAGTACAATGGCAATACTGTTGTGACCAGCGATGAGCTTTTATCACTTACAAACCTGCCCGGAAGTCTTTTAATTATCGGTGGAGGAGTTATCGGGTGTGAGTTTGCCTGCATATTTTCAGAACTGGGGACAAAGGTATCCATTGTAGAAATGCTACCCCAGATTCTTCCAGCAGAGGATGAGGAGATTGCACTAACCCTGCGGGGAATTCTGGAAAAGAGAGGGATAAAGATCTATACTGGAACAAAGGTAAATACCATTGCCACCGGTCCATCGCAGGTTATAAGCGAATTGTCAAACGGAGAAAAAATTGAAACTGAGAAGGTGCTGGTGTGCACGGGGAGAGTTCCTAATTCAAGCGGGCTTGGACTGGAAGAGAGCGGAGTTAAGGTTGAAAAGGGCAGGGTGATTACAGATCAGAAAATGCGCACCAATATTGAGGGAATCTATGCGATAGGAGATGTAACAGGAGGAATTCTGCTTGCACATGTAGCTATGGCAGAAGGAGTTGTTGCAGCAGAGAATATTATGGGAAAAGAGCTCACAATAGACTATACTGCAGTACCCAGCTGTATTTTTACTTTTCCTGAAATTGCCTCTGTTGGTCTTTCAGAGAAAAAAGCGCGTGAAACAGGGATGGGAATTGTAATCGGCAAGTTTCCATTTACAGCAAGTGGAAAGGCACTGGCAGGTGGAGAACAGGAAGGATTTGTAAAAGTAGTGTCGGAAAAATCTGGAAAGATTCTGGGAGTTCATATAATTGGTCCGGAAGCAACAAACCTGATTGCAGAAGCAGTTCTGTGCATTCAGAACAATATCGGGGTAGAAAAGATAGCCAGGACCATCCATGCACATCCAACCCTTCCAGAGGCGTTTTTAGAAGCAACGCTTGATCTGAAGGGTGAGGCAATTCATATTCCCAGGAAAAGGTAGTCGTGTGATGGTTCACACATTGTGAGGGTAAAATGCAGCAGTTTATTAAAGGTTTTCAGAAATTTGTTGAAAGTATTTTTGTGAAGATTCCACTTCCCAAGGGCATTACCTGGGTGCTGGTTATTTTAATTATCTATCTGGTCTACAGAATTCTCACGCGGATAGTTGAAAGGGCATTTCTCAGGGCAGCCCATGGAGATGTTAACAGAATAAAGGCGCCACTGAGGATATGGAAAATATTTTACTGGGCAGTAGCCATAATACTTTTTCTTGCCGGTACAGGTGGGAATCTGGCTACACTTGGACTTTCAGCTGCCTTTCTTGGAATGGTTCTGGGATGGTCGTTGCAGCGTCCTGTAACCGGCATTGCTGCATGGTTTTTGATTACGCTTACAAAACCTTTCAAGATAGGAGACCGCGTTATAATCGCAGGGATTATTGGAGATGTAAAAGAGATAGGGATAATGTATATTACGATGGAGCAGGTTGGTGGAACAGTTGGTGGAGAGGAGAAATCAGGAAGGGCAGTGCTTATTCCAACTGCAGTGCTCTTTGACCAGGTAATATTCAACTACACTATGAGGGAGTCAGATATCAAGGAATCCAAGTATATCCTTGACGAGATTGTGGTCAGAGTTGCGTATGATGCCAAATGGGATGCAGCAGAAAAGATATTGATAAATGCAGCAAAGGAGGTTACAGGGGATATCATAAAAGAAGTTGGTGTAGAGCCTTTTATTCGCGCAGAGTTTATTGACTGGGGGATATTTATGCGCCTGCGGTATTATACACGGCCTGTAGACAGGCAGCAAATTTCCACAGAGATTACAAAAATTATCTTTCATGAATTTGCAAAATCTAAGGAGGTAAGGTTCGCATATCCCCATTCAGAAGCAGAGATAACCTATATTGCAAAAGGTGCAGAAAAGATTCCCTTCCATCCAGAACCTGGCAAATAGATACTGGTTGGTTAAAATGGTTTTTATGTGCAGATTTGAAGGGAGGCTCCCAATCTTTGAATAAACTAAAAGTAATTGACTTAGGGCTCATAGAGTACCAGGAAGCTAAAAAAATACAGGAAGAAATTGTTTACAGGAGGCTGGCGGGAGAAATACCTGATACACTTATATTGTGTGAGCATACACCTGTTATAACAATGGGGCGGAAAGGCAAAAGGAAAGATATTCTTGTCCCGGAAGAGTTTCTGGTTCAAAGGGGAATAAAGGTTTATTCTGTGGAAAGAGGTGGAGAGACTACATATCACTCTCCCGGACAGATAGTGGGCTATCCAGTCTTTGACCTTCACAGCTATGGCCTGGACCTGCACAGATTCCTGAGAAATATAGAGGAGGTTATTATCCTTTCCCTTTCTGAAATAGGAATTGAGGGAAAAAGAAGGGAAGGCTACACAGGAGTCTGGATTGCAAACAGGCTGGAATTAGAAAAGATTGCCTTCATAGGAATCAGTGCAAGAAGATGGATAACCTTCCATGGCTTTTCCTTAAATATTGATTGTGACCTGAGTCCTTTTTCCTGGATTGTTCCCTGTGGACTGAAAGGGGTACGGGTGAGTTCAGTGAAAAAAATTTTAAATGGATATGCAAGCCAGGATTTGACAGTTGAATCTATAAAGCCAAAAATAATAGAAAATTTCAGGAGAGTGTTTGGAATGGAATTGTAGGAGGGGATTGGAGTGGCAAAAAGATTGCCACAGTGGCTGAAAAAAAGGATATCCTGCGGTACTGTAGCAACTGAGAGGATTCTTTCAGGGTATCGCCTCAATACTGTCTGTGTGAGTGCCTGCTGCCCTAACCGCGGGGAATGCTTTTCAAAGGGAGAAGCAACCTTTATGATACTGGGCAGGGTCTGCAGCCGCAACTGCAGGTTCTGCGCGGTGCAAAAGGGGACACCACTTCCTGTAGATAAAGATGAGCCTTTCCGTATAGCATGTGCAGTCAGAGAAATGAATTTAAATTATGTGGTTATTACCTCTGTTACCAGGGATGATCTTCCTGATGGGGGAGCGGAACAATTTGTAGAGGTGAGCAGGAAATTAAGAGAAGAGTTTAATGGTATAGGTATTGAATTGCTCATTCCTGATTTACAGGGCAACTGGAATGCGCTGAGAAAAATTGTGCAGGAGGATATATCTGTTTTAGCTCATAACCTGGAGACAGTTGAGAGGCTATATCCTGATGCAAGGCCAGGGGCAGATTATCAGAGGTCTTTAACACTTTTAAAAATTGCAAAGGAGGAATCTTCAGATTTGCTGACAAAGTCGGGTTTGATGCTGGGACTTGGAGAAACAGAAAAGGAGGTTCTGCGGACAATGGAAGATCTGCGCAGGGCCTCCTGTGATTTACTAACTCTGGGTCAATATCTTCAGCCAGGTCCGGCACAGCTTGAAGTAAAAGAATTCATCACTCCTGATAAATTTGAGCAATACAGAAAAAATGCCCTTGAAATGGGATTTCTGGGTGTGGCAAGCGGTCCTTTTGTGCGCAGTTCATATAATGCCGGGCAGATGTATTATGAATGGAAGAGAACAATTACAGAAGATATGACTCAGTCTGTTTCCGATGGGGTTTAATATGATTGAATGCAGTGAAAAATTGAAACGCCTTCCTCCATATCTCTTTGCCCGTATCAAGAAATTAAAGGATGAGATGAGGGCTAAAGGTATGGATGTAATTGACCTGGATATGGGCAATCCTGACAGACCCACGCCCTCGCATATTGTGGAAAGGCTATGTGACACCATAAAGAATCATCCCAGTACCCACAGGTATCCACAGGCAAAAGGAATGCCCAAGCTGCGTTCTGTGATTTCCAGATGGTACAGGGAGAGATTCGGGGTTGAGCTTGACCCTGAAAAAGAGGTACTGGTGCTTGTGGGTTCCAAAGAGGGAATCTGTCATCTATCTATGGCTTATCTGAATCCAGGAGATTTAGCCCTTGTGCCCGATCCCGCATATCCTGTTCACTTCAATGGCGTGTATCTTGCAGGTGGGGATGTATATAGCCTGCCCCTGCTGGAAGAGAACAATTATCTGCCGGATCTGGATGCTGTCCCTGAAGAAATTGCCAGAAAGGCAAAAATGTTATTTATCTGTTATCCCCACAATCCTACAGCTGCTGTAGTTGAAGATTTCAATTTTTATAAGAAGGTGGTTGATTTCGCAAAAAAATATGATATTATTGTGGTTAGCGACCTCGCTTATTCTGAATTGACATTTGATGGTTATGTTGCACCCAGTTTCCTTCAGACACCCGGTGCGATGGATGTAGGAGTAGAATTTCATTCTTTTTCAAAAACATACAATATGGCAGGATGGCGGATAGGATTTGCTGTTGGAAATGCAGAGATCCTTGCGGTCCTTGAAAAATTCAAGTCTTTTGTGGATTATGGCGTATCTACTGCAATTCAGCTATCAGGTGTGGCTGCACTTACAGGTCCGCAGGATTGTGTGGAGGAAATAAGACGAATTTATCAGAGGCGCAGGGATATAATGGTTGAAGGAATGGCAAAACTGGGATGGTATGTGAAGAAGCCAAAGGCTACAATGTACCTCTGGGCACCCCTTCCGCAGAAATTTAAAAATATGGGTTCAATAGAATTCAGTGAATTTCTGCTGAGAGAAACAGGGGTGGCAATATCTCCTGGCACCGGTTTTGGAAAATATGGGGAGGGATATATTCGCATAGCCCTTGTAACTCATGAAAACCGTTTTCACGATACGCTTCTGCGTTTCAAAAAAATTCTCAAGTAAAAAAGACAGGCTACTTTTTAATGGTGAAATGAGATGTGCAAAAAAATTATAAATCTTGGACTTATCGGATTTGGAAAAGTTGGTGCAGGTGTAGTGCGGGTTCTGCAGGATTCAGCCAGGCTTCTGGAGGAGAAGATTGGCGCAAGGCCTGTGCTTAAGAAGATAGCAGATGTTGACATCAGTTCCAGGCGCGATGTCAGTGTTGACAGACATCTTCTGACTACTGAGTTGAATGATATACTTGATGACCCTGAAATAGAAGTTGTAATAGAATTGACCGGTACCACACTGGTAGCAAAAAGGCTGATGTTGAAGGCAATGTCAGAGGGAAAACACATTGTCACAGCAAATAAAGCCGTACTTGCTCAGAACTGGGCTGAATTATTTGCTACAGCAAAAAAGAACAGGGTGGGGATTTTTTATGAGGCATCTGTTGGAGCCGGGATACCTGTTATTCAGGTTATCCGCGAGGGACTTGCTGCAAACCATATTTCCCGGATTTTTGGGATATTAAATGGCACAACCAATTATATCCTTACAAGGATGCAGAAGGATAAGATTAATTTTGAGGAAGCGCTGGATGAAGCCAGGAAAAAGGGTTTTGCTGAGCCAGACCCATCCCTTGATATAGGTGGGTTTGACAGCATGCACAAGATAGTGATTCTTTCAAACCTTGCCTTTGGAAAGAAGATTGAGATAAAGGATGTCTATGTGGAGGGGATAGACAGGATAGATGAGAAAGATATCAGGTACGGTGAAGAATTCGGATACAGTCTGAAGCTATTGGCGATTGCAAAGGAAACTGGCACCCCCGGGGTATTAACCCACCAGCAACGGGTGGGGAAAGGTGCCCGCCACAGAACAGCGCTACATTCTATGGAGAAGAATCTCCGGCCTGCAGAAATAGAAGTAAGGGTGCATCCTACATTTTTACCAAAAGAACATCTGCTCTCTTCGGTGGAACATGAATTCAATGCAATCTACATTGTCGGAGATTTAACAGGACCCATCGTACTTTATGGACGGGGCGCCGGGCAGATGTCTGCTTCAAGTGCTGTAATAGGAGATCTGATTTATCTGGGAAGGAAGATTGTTGGAGGAAATGCCGGTGAAATCTCGGGTCTCTGGGAGGAACGCAGAAAGGGTATAAAAATAAAAAACATTGCAGATGTAAGGTCACGCTATTATCTGCGGTTTTCAGTTGTAGATTCTCCGGGGGTACTTGCAAAAATTTCAAATATACTGGGCAGACATAATATAAGTATTGCGCAGGTAATTCAAAAGGAGGAAAGAAGAAAGGATGTGGTGCCGGTTGTAATGATGACACATGAGGCTGTTGAAAAAAATGTTCAGCATGCACTCAGTTTGATTGATCGCCTGAAAATTGTGAAGGCAAAGACTGTGCTTATAAGAGTTGAGGATGGGACCACGTTCTGCTGAATAACTATTTTTTCAATTTTCACTGGAGTGAAGAATGTTCTGGAATGGTGTAATTGATGCATATAAAAAATATTTGCCTGTTTCAGAAAAGACACCGGTTGTGACCCTGCTTGAGGGAAATACCCCGCTCATTGAAGCAAAAAATCTTTCAGCATATTTAACACCTGATAAATACCCCCTCAATCTCTACCTTAAATACGAGGGGCTCAATCCTACAGGTTCATTCAAGGATCGCGGGATGACTGTTGCAATTTCCAAGGCAAAAGAGGAAGGTTTTAAGGCAGTTATCTGCGCATCCACTGGAAACACATCTGCCTCTGCTGCTGCATATGCCGCAAGGGCAGGATTAAAATGTATCGTGCTAATCCCCAGGGGTTCTATAGCACTGGGCAAGCTTTCTCAGGCACTTATTCATGGTGCCCAGGTTATAGCATTGGATGGAAATTTTGACCAGGCACTGGAGATTGTCAGAGAAATAACAGAGAAATATCCTGTTGCCCTTGTGAATTCAATCAATCCTTACAGGATTGAGGGTCAGAAAACTGCTTCTTTTGAGATATGTGATGTGCTGGGAAGAGCCCCTGATTTCCAGATAATGCCTGTTGGAAATGCAGGAAATATTACCGCATACTGGAAGGGATATAAAGAGTATAAAAAGGTTGGTAAAATAAAAAATTTACCCAGGATGTGCGGGTTTCAGGCAAGTGGTGCTGCGCCAATTGTAAAAGGGCATCCTATAAAAAATCCAAAGACTATAGCCACTGCCATAAAAATAGGCAATCCTGCAAGCTGGAAATTCGCCTGTGCTGCAAGGGATGAATCAGGTGGATTGATTGAGGCCGTATCTGATAAAGAGATTATAAGGGCATATAAATTACTTGCATCGCTGGAAGGAATTTTTGTTGAACCTGCCTCAGCTGCATCCATTGCGGGCTTAATTAAGTTGCACAAAAGGGGCTATTTTAATAGCAGGCGGCCAGTAACAGGAGATAGCCATACAGTTGTTTGTATCCTAACCGGCCACGGACTCAAAGATCCTGACAGGGCAATCGCATCAGTAAAATCACCACCTGTAGTTGCACCGCGGATTGACAAAGTAATGGAAGTGGTGAAATTATAACAGATTCTTGCAACCGGGAAAAGCCCTGAACAAAAGCGAACTATTGCATAATATTGGTGAAAGGGCGGTTAGCTCAGCTGGTTAGAGCGCTACGCTCACATCGTAGAGGTCATCGGTTCGAATCCGGTACCGCCCACCATCTATGTCCGCAACCGGATCTGGAATTGGCCGGGGACGTGGTGTAGCCTGGTCTAACACGCTGCCCTGTCAAGGCAGAGAACGCGAGTTCAAATCTCGTCGTCCCCGCCATCGTTTTTTTTGTTTTTCTCCACAATCATTTTTAAAGGGAGGGATAGTGGCTAAAATGCCGATAGCACTACATCTTTACTCTGTGCGCAAGGATTGCGAGCAGGATTTTCCAATTGAGTGCGCAAGGCACTGCCTTGAAAATTTAAAAAAGATTACAGGAGGATAAAAATGAAAAAAGTAAAAGTGGGAATTATAGGGGCAGGTGGAATAGTGCAGATCGGGCATATCCCGAGTTTTCAGAAACTGCCTGATGTGGAAGTGGTTGCAATTTCTGACCCCAATGAAGAAAAGTTGAAATTTGTTGCAGAAAAATTCAGGATACCCAGGACCTTTTCTGATTATAAAAAGATGCTTGAAATTAAAGATATAGAAATAATCAGCATTTGTTCACCCAATTTTGCCCACAGAGAACAGGCAGTGAATAGTTTGATGAGCGGGAAAAATGTTCTCTGTGAAAAACCGGTTGCAATGAACAGTAAGGAAGCAGAAGAGATTTTAAACACTGCAAAAAGAACAAAGAAAAAGTTTATGGTTGCTTTCCCCCAGAGGTTTACACCCAGTGGAATATTTTTAAAGAAAATGATTGACAGGGGAGAGTTTGGAGAAATTTATTATGCAAAGGCAAGTTATTTAAGGAGAAGGGGGATACCAGGACTGGGCGGGTGGTTTACAACAAAGAAATTATCCGGCGGTGGTCCACTTATTGATGTGGGTGTCCACATCCTTGATAAGGTTTACTGGTTGATGGGTGCACCAGAACCGGTAAGTGTGAGCGGTGCAACTTTCCAGAAATTTAAGGATAAGGCAGTAGATGGTGGCTGGCCTCCTGTAGAGACAAGGGTTGGAGATAAGTACGCCAGGACTTTTGATGTGGAAGATCTATCTTCTGGATTTATAAAATTCAAAAATGGAGCAAGTCTATTTCTTGAAGCCTCCTGGGCTGGAAATTCAGAGGCAGGTTTGTCCATATCTCTGTTTGGAGAGAAGAAAGGCGCAAAGGAAGACGGGAGCGGATTGAAGATTTTTGATGAAGAAGACGGAGTTCTTCTGGATAATTCTCCTGTTCTTCCAGGCGCGGATGTGTATTTTGAAGAAATAAAGCACTTTGTCTCCTGTGTCAGAGAAGATAAGGAGCCAGTTACAAAGCCAGATGAGATTCTGAATGTAATCCGGATCATTGAATCAATCTATAAATCTGCTTCCACCGGCAGGGAAGTGCGCCTTGAAGCGCGTTAAAACCTTGTGGCCCCGCACGCCTCAAATATGCGAAAGTAAAAAGGTGTTGAAGTGAGTCTACGAAGAATTATTAAAAGTTGTAGAAAGAAAAGGGAAGGTGTCATAAAAAAGAGAAGGAAGCAAATAATTGATAAAATTGAAGAGCAGAATCTTACCTATGATTCTATGATGCATTCCACTGGACTTCTTCCTACCCACATTAAAATTCTACATAAAGAACCAAAAAATCTATGCAGGCCTTTTTTTCAGACAAACGATATTGTTATTTATAATGAGGATATACTCACTACCACGTCAATAAAAGATAATAGTGTTGATTTGATTGTAACTTCGCCACCCTATAATGTGGATATTCATTATGGCCAGCACAAAGACAATATGACTTACGAGGAATATCTTGAATTTACGAGAAAATGGCTAAAGAAATGCTACAATTTAACAAAGGATGATGGAAGATTTTGTTTAAATATCCCGCTTGATAAAAATAAAGGTGGTCAACAAAGTGTCTGTGCTGACATAACAACTATTGCAAAACAAGTTGGATGGAAGTATCACTCCACTATTATATGGAATGAACAGAATATTTCAAAGAGAACTGCCTGGGGTTCCTGGCTTTCTGCTTCTGCTCCTTATGTCATAGCCCCTGTGGAAGTCATAGTTGTTCTCTATAAAAGATGCTGGAAAAAGACAAGCGGGAGCGGGAAATCAGATATCAGTAAAAATGAGTTTGTTGAATGGACTAATGGTGTCTGGACTTTTACGGGGGAAAGTAGGAATAGAATTGGACATCCGGCACCTTTTCCAGTTGAATTACCCAGAAGGTGCATAAAGTTATTTAGTTTTATAGGAGATACAGTGCTTGACCCATTTCTTGGAAGCGGTTCTACATTGATTGCCTGTATAAAAACAGACAGGAAAGGGATAGGTGTAGAGATTGATAAAGAATATTGTAAATTAGCAGAAGAAAGATTGATAAAGGAATGTCAAATTAATCAATATAAATTTGAATTCCCAGGGAAATAATAAATGAAAAAAACAATCCAAAGAAGACAGAGCGAAGTTTCAATAAGTGGAAGGAGATGGGAAATTGAAGTCATGGAATTCCTAAATGGCTGGTTCAGAACACACAATAAATCTCTTGAAGTAATTCTTGGTGAGAAAGGGCTTAAAAAGAGTCATCCTGTTCTCTGGAAAAAATTAGCAATACCTATAAAAGAAGGAGTATTTGTTGAAGGAGATATAGATCTGGTTGTTGTAAATAATAATGACCCGGATACACCATTGGCTGTTGTCAGCTGCAAAACAAGTTTGCATGGTAGATTTTCAGAAACACTTTTTTATAGTGTTATCTGGAAAGAAATGATACCCAATTTTATAGTGGTTTTTGCAACGCCCGATAAAGGTCGGCAGGCGAGAAAAGGAAAATGGGAATCTGAATGGGGAACCGAAGAAAAGCCGACGAAAGATAGATTGTTAGCTGAAAGATTTATAAATGGAGTGTATATTAAGAACAAAAGAACATTTCTGGGCGGGAAAATAAAGAAAATAGAAGAATTGCCCGTAGACCTGTGTAAATTTTTATTGAAACAGGAGGAGCTCAATGATAGGTAGAATAATTATTATAACGGGGGTGATGATGGCTATGGCTGGAATTGCAGGAGAAAGCAGTGCGAAAGACGGAAAGAAAATTCTTATGGTGATTGCAGAAAAGGGATTCAGGGATGAGGAATTGCTTGTGCCACAGAAAGAATTTACAAAGAATGGATTTAAGGTGATTGTTGCAAGCACCTCTTTAGGAGAGGCGACAGGAAAGCTTGGAGCAAGGGTCAAACCTGATACCGAGGTTTCAAAAGTGAATTTTCTGGATTATGATGCAATTGTTGTGGTTGGAGGTCCTGGCTCTTCAGAGTACTTATGGAATAACAAAATTCTGCATAAGGGCATAGGAGATATGCAGGCAAAGGGAAAGGTTATCTCTGCCATATGCATTTCACCTGTTGTGCTTGCAAAGGCAGGAGTTTTAAAAGGGAAAAAAGCAACTGTCTTTCCTGATACTGAGGCAATTGATGAATTGAAAAAGGCAGGTGCAATTTACATTTCTCAATCAGTTGTTGTGGACGGTAAAACAGTGACAGGGAATGGGCCTGATGCTGCATTAAAATTTGCACAGGAGATAATGAAGTTATTGAAATAATAGGGGGACAGTTCTGTTTCTTAAAAGAAGGGGGATAAACGGAGGGTTAAAATGGTTGGAGTGGGAATACTTGGAGCAGGGTTTATGGGCAGTATGCATGCCCAGTGCTATAAAAATCTGGAAAATGCAAAACTGATAGCAATTGCTGATGTCCGGGTTGAAAAGGCACAGGAAATTGCAAATAAGTATGGAGCAAGGGCTTATACCTCTGCAGAAGATTTAATTGCTGACGAAGAAATTCAAATAGTGGATATCTGCCTTCCAACTTATATGCACAGGGAATATACTTTAAAGGCAGCAGGGAATAAAAAACATGTGTTGTGCGAAAAACCAATCGCCCTGACATTAAAAGAAGCAGATGAAATGATTGATGCCTGTTCGAAGGCAAGGGTGAAATTTATGATTGCACAGGTGTTGAGATTCTGGCCGGAGTATGTTAAATTGAAGGAAATCAGGGATTCAAAAATGCTGGGCAGGCTGCTCTCTATGACCTGTCGCAGACTCGGGGCTGCTCCTGTCTGGTCCTGGCAGAGCTGGATGACTGATTCAAAGAAGAGCGGTGGTGCATTGTTAGATTTGCATATCCATGATGTGGATTTTCTTTACTATCTATTTGGAAAACCCGTTTCAATTTATGCGAATGGAACGGACTCACATATATGGAGCAGTTATAAGTTTAAGAACAATGTGTTTGGTTTTGCAGAAGGAGGCTGGGATGTAGGAGCGCAATTTCCTTTCACCGCATTGTTTACTGCTGTTTTTGAAAAGGGGACTGTGGACTTTGATTGCCGCAGGGAAAAGAGCCTTGCGATTTATACTGCTGATAAAGTTGAGTATCCCGATATAAAGGTAACGAAGGCAGAAGATGCAGGTGGAAATATTTCAGTGCTGGGCGGATATTTTGAAGAAATCAAGTACTTTGTAAATTGTGTGGAGAAGGATCAGAAACCGGAAATTGTAACCGCTATAGATGCGCGGAATTCCCTGGAGATTGTGCTGCTGGAAAAGAAATCAGCCAGCACCGGCAGGGTTATAAGGCCGGATTAAGACTCAGACTGATTTTTATGGAGGAAAGGGATGAAGCCTTTAGAGGTGGGGGTATTTCTTTCAAGCCTCGGGATTTCTGATGCGATTGAGGGATTAAAAAAAGTAAAAGAGATTGGTTTTAATGTTGTGCAGATGGGGCCCGAGGTATATTATAGCTATAAAGAGCCTTCCAGGAGAAAATCTTTAAAAAGGGCGCTCAGGTCTGCAGGTATTGAAGTCACCACTGTGTTTGCAGGTTTTGAAGGAGAAGATTATTCAGATATTCCTGCAGTAATAAGGACAGTGGGTTTCCTGAACAGGGAAAGGGTGAGAGAAAGAATTGAAGTGAGTAAAAATATTGCAGATTTCACGGCCTGGCTTGGAGTTAAGATAATGGCTGCACATGTTGGATTTATACCCTCTGACGAAAGGTCTGGTGAATTCAGGCAAATCTATGATGCAGTATGCGAGGTGGCGGATTACTGTGCTGAAAGGGGATTGTTTTTTTCTTTTGAGACAGGACAGGAAAAACCCGAGGAGCTCCTGAGGTTCATAAAACTTATGGATAGAAGGAATACGCGGGTGAATTTTGATACTGCAAACCTTTTGCTTTATGGAAAGAGCCAGGCACTACCCGGAATAGAAGTTCTTAAAGACTATATCATTAATGTCCATGTGAAGGATGGCTACTGGCCGAAAGAAAAGGATAAAATCGGAGACCAGGCTCCCATAGGCCAGGGAGAGGCAGATATAAAGGGATGTGTAAAAAAACTTGTAGAGGTTGGATACAGAGGTCCGCTGATTATAGAAAGAGAGGCAGGGGAAGACAGAATTGGAGATATCCTGAGGGCAAAGGAATTTCTGGAAGATGCAAAGAGGGAGGCAGGCTTTAAAAATTGATATAGGGAAACCACCCCACATGGTATCCCCCTCCCTCATAGAATTGAGACATTGACTTAAAGCTGGAGAAGTTAGAACAGACAGAAATTTTTTGAGCCAGTAGTTCATCTAAGTCAACAGGAGGAAGTC
>Ga0272448_1000540_pt1 | contig 58557 bp, 46 predicted proteins | sample YNPCB0191_FD_202220 | JGI IMG/M metagenome (GOLD analysis project Ga0272448, IMG submission 202220) | Hot spring sediment microbial communities from Yellowstone National Park, WY, United States - YNP-CB-019-1 | ecosystem: Environmental > Aquatic > Thermal springs > Hot (42-90C) > Sediment... | reverse complement strand
AGTTGTTGACGAGTAGCGGCAAGCGGCGGCGGGGTTGTTCCTCGGAGCAACCGATCCACGGATCGGGGGCGCGGAGGCGGCGGCTGGCGGCGCAAAAGACCAACACCCGAGCCACTGGTGGTGGTCATCGGTGATGGCATACGCGAGTGGCTCGCCGACGGCGTGGACATCGCCGAGGTAGTGGTGTTGAGCGAGTAGGTGGCGGGCGCGGGCTTTGGGGGCTGGGGTGGTGAGCGGTTGGATGCGAACCGCGGCCAACCGTGCGGCATTGGTGGAAGAAGGCTTGTGTTTCATGCCGGCAGAGTGAAACAGTTCGGGTCACTTGTTCAGCAAAAGCAGTCAAAACGCTGATTCACACAACCTTATACCACCCGGTGGATTTTCCGTGGCCGCAACGGTAGCGGTTTGTCCATTGTCGGTTGCGATCCCACTTGGGTTTGCTTCTTTTGTGCTCAGGCAGCTTTTTGGCCGCTCGCACAGCCAATGGCTCCCTTCCTCTACAATCCCCGCACCGGGATCAGCCGAGCCGACCGCACCACCGTCCTCCGCCCCACTTTTCACCGCAACGAACCGCTCCCCGTCGCCTCCTTCCCCGCCCGCAGACGTTGTACAATTTTGAGACGATCGTCTCAAAATTGTACAAACTGAATTTGCTGGGAAGGAACGAATGCAATGAATCAAGCGGCGGCATAGAAGTGAGCAGTGGGGTTGATGAGGAGTTCATCACGAAAGCCGTGCGGGTTTCTGATGTGACGACTCAATCCCTTTCTTGAGGATGGGGTTGAGTCTGTCCCCACCTACTCACAATTCTTTCACCTAGCTGCTGCTGCGGGACCGCACTGTTGGCTTCCGTTGGGCGGGTCGCTTGCGCTACAGTTGCGAACATGCAAAACGTTCTTGTGTGTCTGCTGGTCGGCGGCGCGAGCGGCGCGGTGGCGGCGTTGTGCGGAGTCGGCGGCGGCATCCTGTTGGTGCCGGCGTTTGTGTTTTTGTTTGGCCTGCCCCAAAGGAACGCCGTGGCCACGTCGCTGGCGGGGATCATCCTGACTTCGGTGACGGCCTCCGTTCGCAACAGCGGCAATCAACTGGTGGAATGGAGGATTGCCGTGCCGGTCGCGTTGAGCGCGGCGCTGGTGGCATGGTTCGCCGCCGACTGGCTCCGCCAGTTGTCCAACCTGACGTTGACGCGCCTGTTTGCGGTGGTGCTCATCGCCGTCGGCGCCCGAATGCTCTGGACGGCCCGGTAGCGGCAACGGATCTGTCAATCAAACGTCACGCTCTGAAATCCCGCCGCTTGCAAAAAAACGCGGAGTGCAGTTTGTGCGTTTTGTTGGGCGTTGCTGAGGATGCCGCTTTGCATGGCGGCCAGTTGCACGGATTCCAGTGCGGCCTGACGCGCCTGTTGCTCCAGCGCGGGATTGTTGGGCATCCACGGTGTCCACCAGGTTTTCGTGCGCTGGTACACCTTCGTTTCCTTCTCGTCAATGTAAACGTCCAGAATCTTCGGTGGCGGCAGCCGTAGCGCGATGTGGTGGCCCGGTCCCAGTCGCACGTCCTGCGGCGCGAGCGCGCTCAGGTCGACGCCGGCTTTGACGTGGGCGAGCACGACCATCAGCACCCGCTCGGAGCCGAAGGGGATTTTTTCTTCTTCGAGGCCGATCACTTTCTGGAAGGTGTGCCGCACGGTGGCCAGCTCCTGAAGCGATTGGATTTGCCGGAGCACGGCGGGCGCGTCCACGGTGCGCACGGTGCGTCGAGCGCCCGGACTGAAGTAGTGTTGGAACACGACCACGGCGGACAACACCGCGATGAGGGCGGCGATCAATAGATTGCGAATTCGTTGCATGACAGACTCCTTCACCAGTGGCGTCGGTGGAAGGTGACGAATTCACCATCGCGCAGGTGAGGTTGATAGGGTTGGGGACCTTTGACGAGAACAAAATACTGATGACCGGCCAGGAAGCTCAGCATCCCTTCAAAGGCGTCGCCCGCCACCGTGTAGGTAAACAATTCCCGCTCCAGCACGCCGCGCGGCGGCAGGCGGATGAGGGCGGTTTGCGTGCCGTTGGTCGAGGGTTGGTAATAGTCACGGTCGTGATCCATCAACACGAAATGCTCGCGGTTCAGCGTGACCTCGAAGGGGTTGGGGTTCTCCAGCCGGGCGGCGAGGATCAGCAACCAGTTGGTGTGAACCCGCCCCACGGTGACGGAAGTCAGTTGAATGACGTAGTTGGTGCCGGTGAAGGTGCGCACACGATAGGGTTGCGAAAACACACGCGCCTCTTTGACGCGCAACCACGCCAGCGCCGCCAGCAATCCCGCCGTGACCAGCGAGGCGACCAGAAACAGCCGTTTCACAGCGACCTCATCAGCGCATTCAAGACGGCCATCGCGGCCACGCCGGCGGCAAAACCGCCCACGACCATCCGCTTGCCGTGTTTGAGCAACTCGCCCAGCAGCGCGTGCGCCGCCAAAAAAAGGAACCCGCCGCCCACATGCGCCAGCACGACGGCCAGCCACCATTCATTGACGTGACGCAATCCCCACAATCCCAGCGCCGCGCCGAGCGGGGTCGTGCTTTCCACGGCGGCGACCCACGCCAGCGTCCGCGCTCGTTCGAAGCCCGCGCCCAACAGCAACGCTCCGAGCGCCAGTCCTTCGGGCACTTTGTGAGCGCACACGGCCAGCAACACGGACCAATCCATTTCGTTGCCGTGCGCGTGTCCGGCGGCCACCGCCACGCCGTCCATCGTACTGTGCACGGCCAGCGCGACCGTCAGCGCCACGGCGATCTCACTGAACCGATGCGTCGTCGTCTCATCGAAGTGGCTGGCGGCGCACGCAGGGCACACGTGAAACAGATACCGGCTCAACAACGCAAACACCGCGTAGCCCGATGCCGCCGCCATTAGCAGTTCCCACCAGCACAACACATGAGCGCACTCCGGCAATAGGGAAAACAGCGTCACTCCGAACAACGTGCCCGCCGCCACGCTGATCAACGCGCACAACCGATGGTGTGAGACGCCGGCGCGCGTGCTGACCACGCCTCCGGCCACGGCCAGCACGAAGGCCAACAGCGCGCGAGCCATGACGTTGAGAGCGGCTTCCATGGAAGCGGGATCACTTCTTTGTGGCGTCCGACGTCTCGGTTTTCTTTTTCCCCGTGGGCGCTTCGCCGATGGGTTTGTTCGTCCAGCGCGGCCGGTCGGCGTAGAGGATTTGCTCGCCGGCCGGCGGGAACAACGTCACGGTCTTCAGCGGGAAATTGGCTGGCACTCGACCGCTGACGACGGCGAACCATGCCTTGTATTCGCCTTTGGTCAGGTCGCTCTGCAATCGCTGATCCAGCAGACGCGGCGTTAGCAGAATGAAGGAAACGCCTTTCGGCGCGACGTGATCGTGAATGCTCGCCAAATCCTCCGCAGTGGTCGGCAACCAGATGGTGCGGAGATTGCCGACCCAGGCCATTGCCCACGGCAAATCGCTGGCGCCGACCTCCGTTTTCTCAAACCAACTGGCCGCCAGCCACGTGTAGTAGGCGCAGTAGGGCGGATACGGATACGGCCCGCGACCGGGCGGCGCCAGCGAATAGAAAAACGGCGCGGCGTTGGCCAGCCCAAACAACGCCATCGTGCCCCAGCGCAACAGACGCGCCGGGAACGCCATCCGATCCAGCAACAGGAAGAAAAACGCCGTCCCATACACCGCCACGAGCGGCAGGAACAACACCAGCAGGTTGCTGCCCTGAAGGAAACGACGCGGCCCTTCGCCGCCTTCCGGGGGCAGCCACAAGCAGGACAATCCGAGGATGGCGCAGGCCATTCCGCCCCACACCACCCGACGCAGCCGCATCGTCGTGGCGCGGCGGAATCCGTAAAGCAACCCCACCGCAAAGAAGAAGATCAAAAAATCCGCCCCGGTTTGTTTCAATCCTTCGGTCAGGTAGAGGCGGGACTGATGGAGGAGCCGGTTGCCCATGGCGGCGATTTCGAAAGCGTGATCGAAATGAGGCCGATACATGGACGGCGTAATGCCCGCGGCGAAATCGCAGTAGGCGATACCCAGCGGCGAACCGCAGAGGCTGGCGTTGCGAATCAGCCAAGGCGTGATCACCGCCGCATACACCAGCCCCCACGCCAGCACGCCCGCGGCGGCGCCCCGTCCGCGGCAGATCGCCGCCGCATACAACAGCACGGGCGGGACGAGGAACGCGGTGGTGTAGCGCGTGAGGAAGCACAGGCCCATCAACGCGGCGCTAGCGAGCACCAACAGCCAGCCGGACCAAGCGCGGCGCGGGGCCATCTCAGGCACAACAGGGTGCCAGCGTTCATCGGCGAGCCACAGGCAATACAACGCGCCGAGAAACAGCAGCATGAGGAAGCAGGTGGGCAATCCTGAAATGCTGAAGGCCCAGAGTGTGTCGGAGACCAACAACAGCAGGCAGGCCGCAATGGCCACGCGCTGATCAAACAGTTGGCGTGCCCACGCATAGACCAGCAACAGGGAGCCGAGGAAGCAGAGTTGGCCAAACGGGAGGATGATCCACCGTTCAGGTTTGAAGATCATGTCGGTCGGTTTGTATTCGAACAGGGAGGCGGGCGCGAATTTGAACAGCGCGGCCAGCAGCAGCGGGTAGAGCGGCGGGTTGTAGAGGTCGGGATGATTCATCAGGCGCGGCTGATGATCGCGGGCGTGGTTTTCCAACTGCCAGAGGCTGAGCGGCCGGATGACGTACGTGGTGAAGCCCTGGCCGCGGGCGATGTTGCGCGCCAGTTGGGCCATGTCCATGGCCTCCCCACGTTCCAGGCCGCGGAACTGTTTGGCGGTGTAAATGAGACTCAACGCCACCGCCAGCAACACGGCGGCTCCCCACAGAACGAACCAGCGACCTGCGCCGACATCAATGGCCCAGACGGCTTTTTGCACTTTGAGGTCTTCGGACTCGCCGATCGGGACAAATCCCACCGTTGGATCTTTTTCGTTCATAAGTCTTCCAGTCCGTAGCGTTTCAGTTTGCGGTGCAACGTGCGGCGGCTGATGCCGATTTTCTCGGCGGCACGGGTGCGGTTGCCTTTGCATTCCTTCAGCGCCTGGACGATGAGTTCCTTTTCGGCCTGCTCGACGGTCATGCCGCTGCGGACGACGGTGATTTTCGTCAGGTCGGCGCCGCCGCGGATGGTGGGGGGGACGTCGCGGAGGGTCAATTTTTCGCTGCGCGCCAGCACGACCATTTGTTCGACGGTGTTGCGCAGTTCGCGGACGTTGCCGGGCCAGTCGTAGGCCATCAACACGTTCATGGCTTCGGGAGTGATCTCGGTCACGCGCTTGTTGTTTTCCTCGCTGCACTGGCGCAGGAAGGCGGAGACCAGCAGTGGAATATCCTCGCGTCGTTCGCGCAACGGAGGCAGGGCAATCGTCACCACGCTCAGCCGGTAGTAGAGGTCGTCGCGGAACTTCTTTTCGGCCACCAGTTCTTTGAGGTCCTTGTTGGTGGCTGCGACCAACCGCACGTCCACCTCGATGGTTTTCTGGCCGCCGACGCGCTCGAAGGAACGTTCTTCGAGCACGCGAAGCAATTTGACCTGCATCTGCGGTTCCAGCTCGCCCACTTCGTCAAGGAAAAGCGTTCCGCCGTCGGCCAGCTCGAAGCGACCGAGCCGTCGCTCCACGGCGCCGGTGAAGGCGCCTTTTTCGTGGCCGAACAGTTCGGTTTCCAGCAGGGTGCTGGGCAGGGCGGCAGCGTGAACGGCAATGAAGGGCGCTTTCCTGCGCGGGGACAAATTGTGAATGGCGTGCGCCACGAGTTCTTTGCCGGTGCCGGTTTCGCCCGTGATCAGCACCGTGGCGCGGGTCGGGCCGACCTGTTGGATGATGTCGAAGACCTGCTGCATGGCGGGCGATTCGCCGATGATGTTTTCCAGGCCGAACTTGCGGTCGAGCTGCTGTCGGAGGTTGACGTTCTCGGCTTCGATCTGGCGCTCGTTGAGGGCGCGTTGGATGACCAGTTCCAGTTCGTCGAGGTTGATGTTCGGTTTGGTGAGGTAATGGTAGGCGCCGGCCTGCATGGCTTCGACGGCGCTTTCGATGGAGCCGTAGGCGGTCATCACGATGCAAACGGGCGGTTTTTGCAGACCCATGGCTCGTTTCAACAGCGTCATGCCGTCGAGGCCGGGCATTTTCAGGTCGGTGATGAGGACATCGGCGGGCTGCGATTCGAGGATTTGGAGAGCTTTTTGTCCGTCCTCGGCCAGAACAACCTGATAGCGGTCGCTGAGGGCGCGTTCGAGGCCTTCGCGGGTGCCGCGTTCGTCATCGGCCACTACGACCACGGGTTTGTTCATTTGCTTTTCTCCGGAAGCAGGCGGGTTCGTTTTTCGTAGATGGGCAGCCGGATACGGAACGTGGTGCCGCGTCCCACGTTGCTTTCGACCTCGATGGAGCCGCCGTGTTCGCGGATGATTCGCTGTACAATCATCAGTCCCAATCCGCTGCCGTCGGGTTTGGTGGTGTAATACGGCTCGAAGATCCGGCCGATCTGGTCGGGAGCGATCCCGTGGCCGGTGTCAATAAAGGAGACCACCACGTGCAGGTCGGTGGCCTCGGTGCGAATCCGCAGGATGCCGCCGTTGCGCATCGCCTGGAGCGCGTTTTTGATGACGTTGTAAAACGCCTGTTTCAACTGGGCGCGGTCCACGAGCGTTTTCGGCAGGTCGGGGGCGAACTCCTGTTCCACAAGAATATCGCGGTCGGCCAGCTCGTGCTCCATGAGCGCCAGCGTTTCAGTGATGATCTCGTGGACGGAAGCGCGTTGCAGGTCGGGTTTGGTCGGACGAACGGCGCGCAGGAACTGGTTGATGATGCGGTCCAGACGGTTGACTTCTTCGCGCGCCACGCGGATGTCTTCGCGCAGTCGCTGGACCTTGGCGGGGGGCAGCCCTTTCAGTTCGCGCTCCATCAACTGCAGATGGATGTTCAGCGAGTTCAGGGGATTGCCGATCTCGTGGGCGACGCCGGCGGCCAACAGCGTGATGGCAGAGAGTTTTTCCGACTCGATGGCCGAAGCGGTGTGCTGACGGAGCTTCGTGACATCGCGCAGAATGACCGCCAAGGCGGTGACGGCGGATTTTTCTTCATCAAGCAGGGGAACAAAATAGAAATTTAGGAACCGCTGTCGCGGGTAGAAGACCTCCAGCTCGTGAGAGATGACCTTGCTCCATTCCTCCTTGTCGGCGGACCAGATTTTCTTCCAGTCCAGATCGCGCAGGTAACGGGAAAGGGGTTCGCCTTCGGCGCGGTCGGCGGGGATGCCCAGCAATTCGCAGGCGGCGGCATTGACGTAGCGGATGCGCCCTTCGGGGTCGGCGACGATGATGCCTTCCTGGATAGTGTTGAAGAGCGTTTCGAGGAAGCCTTTCTCGCGGGAGAGCTTGAGCACGACACTTTGGAGGCTTTGCGGATCAATTCGATCCAGCCGGCCGATCAGCTTGTCGAGGAAGGTGGTTTTCATCGGCTCAGAACCAGCCCTTGCGCTTCAAATACCAGTACAGCAGCAACGTGGATCCGAGAGTGATGCCCCACACCCACAGATACGCCTCCTGAATTCGTCCGCTGTCGGGCGGAATCGGCGGATAATGCGGGAAATTCATGCCGTAGTAACTGGTGATGATGAGAATCGGAATCGCCAGCGTGGCCAAAACCGTGAGCACTTTGATCACTTCATTGGCTTGCGCCTGCTGCAGGTTCAAATGAACCTGCAAAACGTTGGTCAGCGAGTCCCGAAACGATTCCACATTGTCGCTGATTTGCATCAGGTGATCATACAAATCGCGGTAGTACGGCAACAGATGCGCGCGCACGAAACTGAATTCGCCGCGGGCAAATCGGGCGATCACCTCGCGCTGCGGCGCGATGATCTCCCGCAGTTTCTGCACCTCATTCTTGACCCTCAACACCTCGGGAAAAATGTTTTTGGACTTCGCCGACAGAACTTGGCGTTCCAGCTCCTCAATTTCCACGGAAAGTTCCTCCACCACGGGCCGGTAATGATCCACGAGAAAATCAAGCATCGTGTGCACCAGACGGTCCGGAGCGCGCGCCACGGTGGGAGCGTTCTTTTGCACGCGGTCAATCGTGGCCGTAATACTCCGCAACGGCTCGCGATGATAGGTCACCACAAAATCCTTGCCCATGAAAATGTTCAACTCGGTGGTGCGGAACTCCTCGGAACCGCGCGTGAAATCCACCGCGTGAATCACCATGAACAGGTGGTTCTCATACTCGTCCACCTTGGGGCGATCACTGGGCTGAATGCAGTCTTCAATGGCCAGCGGATGGAAGTTGCAAACTCCTTCCAAAATAAGCTTGGCCTCCTCGTCGGACACATTCTCCAGGTCAATCCACACAAGCAACCCCTTGTCGAACATCACCAGCTTGAGGCTGTCCCTGTCCAGGTTCTGTCCGACGAGTTTACCGTTGTTGAAGACGAATGAGCGAATCATGATCGTTGTGCAACTTCGTCACGCCACCGCGTTTTCGGCTTTGACAAAGCGCCCTGTTCTGTGCCACGATGACGCGGCTTCGCAAAGTTTGCAAGGCAAATTATCAACAAGCAGCCACGACCATGAACCCAGACAACCTCTACAAAAACCTAACCGTAGCCAATAACACCAAACTGGCTCTCGTCGTCTTCGACGGCGTCGGCGACATCGCCGCGGCGTCCACCCACTTCCAAACGCCGCTGGAAGTGGCCAAAACCCCCAACCTCGACCGGCTTGCCCGTCAAGCTGCGATGGGACGCATGATCCCCGTCGCCCCCGGTATCACGCCGGGTAGCGGTCCCGGACACCTCAGCCTCTTCGGTTACGATCCGTTGGAAGTCGAAGTCGGCCGCGGCGTCATCGAGGCGCTCGGTGTCGGCATTGAGCTCCAAGCCGGTGATGTGGCTGCCCGCGCCAATTTCTGCTCGCTGGACCCGCGCGGGATCGTCACCGACAGACGCGCCGGCCGCATTGACACTTCGGTGTGCGAAGCGCAATGCGCCATTCTCGCCAACGCCATCCAGAGGATCGGTGACGTCGAGGTGATCATCAAAGCGGGCAAGGGCCACCGCTTTGTCGTGGTCTTCCGTGGCAAAGGCCTCGAAGGACCGTTGACCGACACCGACCCGCACCGGGAAGGATTGCCCGTAGCCGAAGCAAAACCGATCCGAGCCACGGCGAAAACCAACAAGACGGCCCGAGTCGTTGCCGAGTTTTACAAACGCGCGCTGCCCTTGCTCAAAGACTGCAAGCCGGCCAACGGTTTCCTGCTGCGCGGCATTGCGCATCAGCCCCAAATCGAATCTTTTCAGCAACGCTACGGACTGAAGGCTGCCTGCGTGGCCATCTATCCGATGTACAAGGGGCTTGCCCAACTGGTCGGCATGACCAAGATCGAAGGCGCCCAATCCTTGCAACAGGAAATGGAAATGGCCGCCGAAGCGCTGAAAACATACGACTACGTTTTTGTCCACATCAAACCCACCGACGCCGCCGGCGAGGACGGCAATTTCGCCGCCAAAGTCGCTGCCATCGAGGAGGGCGACGCCGCGCTCGGCACGCTGATTGCCGCGCGGCCCGATGTGCTCGTTGTCACTGCCGATCACTCGACCCCGGTGCCGGTGAAAGGACACAGTTGGCACCCGCAGCCGGTGATGATTTGCAGCGAAATCGCCGGCTGGGATGGCATGGAGCGGTTCACCGAGCGCGCCGCCAATCACGGCAGTTTGGGAGTCTTCGAGGCCAAGCACCTCATCCGTTACATGCAGGCCAACGCGCGTCGGCTGGACAAGTTCGGCGCCTAATCGGTGTGCGCCGCCGCTCGCTTCCCGTCCGAAGGCGACGGCGACAACGGTTGCAGTTCGAGTTGACGTTTCTCGGTGGCCAGGCGTCGCGCTGCGATTTCGCAGTATTTGCGCGAAATGTCCAGATGCACAAAGTGCCGGTCGGTGCGCGCCGCCACTGCTGCGACCGTGCCGGTGCCGCCAAACGGGTCCAGCACCGTGTTGCCCTTGTAGCTGTAAAACTTGATCAACCGATACACCAACTCCTCCGGGAACGGCGCCGGATGACCTTCGGCGTTTTGTCGTCGCCCGACTCCCTTCTTCGTTCGGCGGGCGTACAAACTTTTCAGGAACGGTTGACGGCCCGCCGTCTCCGGGCGGATGTGCCAGAAACCATCGGAGAATTTGATGAACTCTTCGCCGGTGATGTCGGCATCAGCCTTGTTGCCGGGCAGCGTCCAGGAACCTTTGGAAAAGACCAGGACGTATTCCCAGCTCGGCACGATGTGCGGATTGCTCGGGCTGCGGAAAGAACCCCACGCGGTGCGGCGGCGCATCGTTTGTTTATACCAGAGAATCTCAGTGCGCATCAGAAAACCCACCGAACGCAGTTGCGCGGCCATGTCGTAGTGGATCGGCTTGAAATCTTTGATGCTGGTCGGTGTGACGTTCAGCGCAAACCGGCCGCCGTGGACGAGAACCCGATACAATTGTTTCCAAAACGGCATCAGCCACGCCAGATACTCCTCATACGGCATCTGATCGTGGTGAGCATCGTAGTCCAGCCCCACATTGTAGGGCGGCGATGTGATGGCCAAATGGATGCACTCCTCAGGCATCGCTGCCAGAATCGCTCTCGAATCGCCGCAAATAATCTGGTCGGTCCACCAGTCCCCTTCCGTGGACAGAGGCGGAAACATCCGGACGGATTTCATCGGTTGTTCTGGTAGCAAAGTCGGGCGGATTTTCCGACAAAAATCAGCTTGTCCAAACAAAAGTCGCCGGGTATTGTCCAACCAGCGTTGCCATAAACTGTTACCAAAGGAGTCATATCGCCATGATCGTTGATCGTTGTCTCAGTCGTCGAAACTTCCTGAAAGCGGGCGTGGGCACCGGCGCCGGTCTGCTCATTCTGCCTTTCGGTCTTGCTCGCGGCGCCAACTCTCCCAACAACAAACTCAATATCGCCATGATCGGCACCGCCGGTCGTGCCAACGCCAACCTCAAAGGCGTCGCCACCGAAAACATCGTCGCGCTCTGCGATGTGGACGAACAAAAACTCGCCGCTGCTGCAAAGAAGTTCCCCGAAGCGAAGACCTACGTGGACTGGCGAAAATGTCTCGACCAAAAAGACATTGACGCCGTTGTCTGCTCGACCACCGACCACACGCACGCCTTCATCAACATCTGGGCGATGAACCGCGGCAAACACGTCTATTGCGAAAAACCGCTCGCCAACTCCGTTCACGAGGCCCGCATGGTTCGCGAAACCTACCTCAAAAACAAGGGGAAACTCGCCACCCAAATGGGCACCCAGATGCACGCCACGGACAACTTCCGCCGCGTCGTCGAGCTGATTCGCGGCGGCGCCATCGGCACACCGCAGGATGTCCGCGTCTGGTGCAGCCGCACCCCGGAAGGGGGCAGCTATCTCCCCGACGAAGGGCCGCCACCGCCGCATTTGCACTGGGATTTGTGGTGCGGTCCGATGCCGTCTCACCCGTACAATTCCGGCTATCTCGGCGGCTGTCTGAAATGGAACCGTTTCTGGGATTTCGGCAGCGGACAGATCGGCGACATGGGCAGCCACATGATGGACCTCGCTTTCTGGGCTTACGAACTGCGTTTCCCCACCACTTGCAAAGCCGAAGGCTCGCCCGTCAATCCCGACACCTGTCCCCAATGGCTCACCGCCGAGTGGGATCATCCCGCCAACAACTGGCGGCCTGCCGTCAAAGTGTATTGGTATGACGGCGGCAAAAAACCGGGAATGCCCTCCAAGATTTTCCACCGCGACGAGATGTTCAAAGGCCTCCTGTTCCGGGGCGACAAAGGATACCTTCTGGCCGACTACGACTACCGGCTGATCATGCCCACCAAGGGCGACATGACACACTACAAGTCCCCCAAACCCGAAGACCTCATTCCGCCCTCGCCCGGTCATCACGAGGAATGGATCATCGCTTGCAAAACCGGCAGCCCGACCCTCTGCAACTTCGACTACGCCGGCGCGCTCATCGAGCACAACCTCCTCGCCCTCGTCGCCTACCGCGTCGGCAAAAAACTCGAATGGGACGCTGCCAATCTCAAAGCCACCAACTGCCCCGAAGCCGACCCGTACATCAGCAAGGAACATCTCTACCGTCCCGGATGGACACTCAACGGATAACCATGAACAGGATCAGCCGCCGCCAATTCATCGCCGCCAGCGCCGCGTTCGCGCTCACTGCGCGCGCCACCCTCGGCGCCGCCCAATCCAAACCCAAGCTCCGCAAAGCCCTCATTCGCGGTCTGCCCGACGAAAAAACGCTCACCCCGCTGAAGGAAGCCGGTTTTGACGGCATCGAATGCAACGCTTGGAACGTCGAGCCGGCCAAAGCCGAGGCCGCCCGCGAAATTGCCGACCGCCTCGGCATGCGCATCCACAGCGTCCTGCGCGGCTGGACCCGGTTCAACGAGCCGAAATTCCTCGCCGAGGACCTCGCCAGCGTCGAGACCGCGTTGCGCACCGCGCAGATGTACGGGGCTGACGCCCTTCTGCTGGTTCCGTGCAAAATCGGTGGCATGGCGATACCGAAACCGCGCGAGTTCCAAATCGAGTTCGACGAGACAACCAACCACATCCAGCGGGTGGTCGCCGGCGACAATGCCCCTTACGCCGACTATATTCGGGCGCACAACGAAGCCATTGACGCGTCCCGCGCCGCCTTCGAGAAATTGATTCCCGTCGCCGAAAAAACCCGCGTTGTCATCGCGCACGAGAACGTCTGGAACAACCTCTGGGTCCAGCCCGCCGTCTTCGCCAACTTCGTCGCCAGCTTCAAGAGCCGGTGGATTCGCGCCTACTTCGACATCGGCAACCACCTCAAGTATGCCCCTTCCGAGCAGTGGATTGCCGCGTTGGGGCCGCTCATCGCCAAGTGTCACGTCAAAGATTTCAAACTCAACGACGATCCCGGTGGCGGCGGCAAATTTGTCGACCCGCTCGACGGCGACGTGAACTGGCCTGCCGTTCGCGCAGCGCTCGACAAAGCCGGGTACACCGGCTGGCTCACCATCGAGGGCAGTGGCAAGCTGCCGCTCGCCGACCTGAGCCGGCGCCTCGACAAAATCATCACCGGCTGTTAGTTGCCGCTCACCATACAAAGGAATCAACCCCATCCAGGACACACTTACCTTTCGGGGCGTCGGCCGGCTTTCCCTGTGCTCAGAGAAAGCTTCGCCAGTAAGCTGCATTAGCTATGAGGTGGACCCGTTTGGTGGGACAGTCTTTGAGTCGTTGTTAGATGGTTGTGCAAGCCGGTTTTGGTTGATTGTTTGGGTTTTGGGTTTCTCGTTTTATTGGGGGAGGTGTCATTGTCGTTCCGCCGGCCCGCCGCCCTGGGGGAGAGGGCAGCGGGCGGGCGGCGCCGGTAACGTTCCATCCAGTGGCTGGCCTCGTCGAAATCGTGCGGCTGCGGGGTGACATCGGCCACGTCGGCAAACACGGCACGCAGTTGCGTCAGGTGCCGGCGGGTGTCGGTCCATTGCGCCCAGCGGGAGAGGCGATGGACGGTGGCTTTGAAGTTTGCAAAGGCGTAGGCTCACATCTGATTATTCAACATTTGCCTCGAAGAGTTGGTTCATGTTGAAGAGGAACGCGAAGGTTTCGGTGTAGCCGAGAGGTGGCGGAACATTAGCCACAGATGGACATAGATGGGACATAGATTCAATCGGTGAGCATCCGTGTGAATCTGTGGCTACTTCGGCGGCGCGCAGTTGCGTCAGCCAAGTGGCGGGGGCGCCGATTTCTGCGGCATGGAACTCCTCCTCGCCAAGATGCCGTGGAAAAAGCGCCGTACCGTGCCCTCATGCAACAGCCACCCGTGAAAGATTCCACTCAACCATCAGCGGTTATGACCCCGGCCACCTGCCTCAACGCCTTCACGAACTTTGCGTCATTGGCGATGGATTGCACCCGATAAACCTTGCGCCCCTCGTCCGAATCGCCCGCGCCGACCTTGACCGTCTTGCTTTCAACGAACTTCTTGCCGAGAATCGCTTCCAACTTCTCCCCGTCACCGTAGAAATACTCCTGCAACAGCGGCATCACTTTGTGCTCCCACGCAAACCGCAAGTCGGCCACATCGTTCAGTCCCATGAAATAGCTGTGCCCGATCTGGTGGTCGCGGTCGAGATACGCCTCCAGCTTCTCGTTCAGCTTGTTGAAAAGTTGCCGAAGCGGCACACCGGCGACCTCAACGGGAACAAGTTCCTCGTCGGGCATCAACTCCACAAACGTGAATCGCCGCCGCAACGCCACGTCCAGCAGCGCAATGGAGCGGTCCGCCGTGTTCATCGTGCCGATGATGAGCAGATTCGGCGGCACGCCAAACTCCTCGCCCGAATACGGCAGCGTCACCTTGATCTCGTTGGCCGCTCCCAATCGCTTGTCCGGCTCGATCAACGTGATCAACTCGCCGAACACTTTCGAGATGTTCCCCTTGTTGATCTCGTCAATCACCAGCGCGTATAAGTGCGTCGGGTCTTGCTGCGCACGCTCGCCGGTCAGCCTTCAATGTCGCCTTCTGCGATCAACGAGCTTGCGGCCGCCCGACCGTACATATTCTTGTTGCTTTGATTAAATTCATGTTTCAGGTCCACCTTCAGATGATCCAGCGTGATCAATTTCCAATGCACAGGAACGAACGCGTTTTTCTCATCTCGCTTTGCGGTTTCCAACTGGTAAGCCAGCAGGAGGTGGAGAGCGTCTTTGGTCACCTTGAATTGTTCAGACGGTGAAAAATAAAACGCTCGCATCGTGGTTTCGACGTTGGCGATGTTGTAGGTCTTGCACTCCAGATAGCAGGCGGGCTCGCCTTTAATCTCGATATCGGGATAGCCCGCAGCTTTTGCGCGCCCGTCGCGAGTGGTTGGCGTGACCGCATTCAATCCGACCTGTAATAATGCCTGCCTGACAAATGGCTCGATTTTGTTGCCCGCCTCGTTCGCCCGCTTCCTGAAAATGCCAGTATCGAACGCAGACTTGCCGGCTAGCTTGGCCGAAGTCGCTTTCGATTAGGGGTGCAAGGCATGCTGTCGAGGTCGATTACAGGCGGGGAACAGGTCAATGATCTCAATGTCGAGTTTATAGAGGCGGGCCAAGGCGATGTATTGGCGTATCATCGACGAATCGCGCACTTTTACGAATCCGCTTTTCCGCGTGCCTCTGTAAAGGAGGTGGTTGCGTGCACAGAAGTATAACTTCTTCACGCGGGAATCGAGAAGCGACTTCAAAACGTCCTTGAAAAACTCAGCAAACGCATCCGACAAACTGATCTCGAAAGCACAGTTTGTCGCAGTATCAAGTATATCGAAAGCTTGGAGCTTGTTTGAGTCGATAGACTCCTCCCGCAGCGCCTCAATCACAGCGGGGTCTTTCTTCGATAGAAACTTTAGGCTCATGTCTTCTGCGACAGGCGCTTCGATTCGGATTCGCGGGCCAAATTTCTTGGCAATGTGCTGTTGCAGTAGGTCTGTCGTTCGTGCCGCTGCCGCTTCCGCCGGGTAAGGACGGCGCAAGCCTATATGTTTGAGCCAAGAATTCTTGTAGTCCGCATACCGGTATCCTTTGTGGGTCTTCAACTCAAAGACTTTCAAGAAAAAGCGCTGTATTTCGACAGCTACCGGATGGCAATCACGCACCACTTCTACTCTCTCCTGACCGAACATAAAAAGCGAAATGCTGGCCGTATTCCCCGCATCCCTCATCAAATCCTCGCAGGTTTTCCAACGGCTCGAACCCGTTCCGTCGTTCCTCATCGTCCCACTGAGAGTGAATTTGCTCTGTCAAGTCTTCCGGTAGTTGTCCACCTTGCAGAACGAACGAGAAACAATCTGGTGACCACCCCTCGACGCGCAACTTGATGGTAATTCCTTTAAAGATCGCAACCTCACTCCCTACAAAGAGTGGGTCTTCATAGCGACAATCTGTGAGGTAATCAATCGCCTCACTGATGGAGTCAAACGCAGGAATCAAGTGGTTTACAGACATGTTACCATTGCATGCTCGCGACAACGTTATGTTGCGCCATGTGCAATTCATAAATGAACTGCAGATTAGGCAGAAGCGTCAGCCGATATTCTTTCATGCACCGACATTATAGGTGTCTTTCGCGCTCGATTCAATACCCAACTCGCTCATCCAGTAGAAACCGGGTTGCGGGCCGGTGCCGGTCCAGAATATCTGGGCCAGTTTCAGCAGCGGACGATAGAGGTGGCGTTCGCCGATGCGGCGCCGGTAACGTTCCATCCAGTGGCCGGCCTCGTCGAAATCGTGCGGCTGCGGGATGACATCGGCCACGTCGGCAAACACGGCGCGCAGTTGCGTCAGGTGCCGGCGGGTGTCAGTCCATTGCGACCAGCGGGAGAGGCGATGGACGGTGGCTTTGAAGAGCCGGTTGGGGAGGTTGTCCTCGGTGAATTCGTCGTAGGCGACATCGAACCGGTCGCGTCGCCAGCCATCGGGGCGACCGACTTGGGCGGCGACAAGCCAGGGGCCTTTGAGAACGTCGCGCCGGTCTTCGATGGTCACGTAGCCGCGCAGGATTTCGCGATGGACGGCGTTCCAGAGCCGGTGGGCAAAGACCCAAAAGAGGATTTCACACAGGGGCGCGCGTTGTTCGATCAGGCGGCTGATCTCTGGCTCGGTCACGTCCAGTTTGCGGGTGTAGCTCAACAGGAACAACAAATTGGCGGTGGCTTCTCGTTCCTTGTCCTCCTCGTGCCGGTACATCTTCGACAGGATCTGCAAGGTGCGCTGCGGTAGTTGCACAACTCCGACGAACGAAGTCGCCCGCGTTTCCCGCCGGCCGACATCGAACAGGCGTTCGTTATGTGGCCCACGCAGTTGGTCCAGCAGGTCGTTCTCCGCATTGCTCAGCGATTCAACCCGGCCAGATTCGAAGACGCTCAGTGTTCTCATCGGCGACGACGCAGTATGACATCGGGTACATCCTGCCTCAAGCACAAGTGGCGTGATCCGAACCGCCTCTATTACCGCACACTTGGCTTTTTCGGGTTGTTGGGCGGTTGTGAAACGGAGCGGGCGTGGCGGTTCGCTTCTCACGCGGCGCGTTCTATTCTGCTTCCATGCGGCATCTCATTTCGCAAGGTCCAGGCTGATCTTGTTAAAGGACTCGATGTTTTTGGCGACATCGGGCGTTGATTCGAGGGCGAACATTGTTGGCTGGATGCCGAGGCGGTGAAGTTCGTGAAGAGCTTCCTGTGAAATGGTGCGCGCATGAACGGTCATGAGGCGGTCTTTCACTCGTTCCCAGCGAGCGCACAAGTCGAAACATCCACCAAGTCGTTGGCTCCGACCAGCGCACGCCTTCAAAACCGTTTCCGGTTCGGCTCGGATGGCAACGCGAATGTCATACTGATCGCAAAGCTTGTCCATCGCATCCAATCTCGCCGATTCCGTGACAAGGGTCTCGACGCCGATTTTTCGGGCGAACGCTAACAGTTTGCGGCGTTCGGTCGGGGCGTCAGGAATCTGAGGGACATGATACGTGAGCAGTCGCACGCTGTGCGCGTCCAGTTTCAGGCGGATTTGTTTCCACTCGTCCTCGGTGAGTTGCAGGTCGAAGTTGCGGGGAATTTCGGCGCTGACCTGTTGCAGGCTGGAGCCGCCGAGGAATGACAGACCGAGTTGTGCGGTTTTTTCGATGGCATCGAACAGGGTTGAGGTGTGCGTCTCGAAGCCGAGTCGCCAGCCGAGTTGTTCCTGTGCGCGGACGGCAGGGGTGAGTTTGGCGCTGGGGAGGGTCGGCGTGTCGAGGTCGCCGAGTGCGAATTGAATGGCGTCGAGGTAGAACGCCAGCATCTTCGGGTCCCAGAAAATGTACGGGTTGTGTCCCAGCGAGCAATAGAAGACGCGGCCGCGGCCATAGTTTCGGACCCAGGCGATGGCGTAATCGTTGTCTTTGCGGAATGGTTTCAGGGGTGCGCCCTGAAGTTTCTCGGTGGCGGCGTTGTCCATGCTCAACAGGACGCGGACCCGGTTTCGCGAGTACGGATCGTGGAAGCGGAAAAACTCGCTGCGGTACGGGAAACTTTTGCCGTCAAACACGCGGTTCAGCGGATGGGTGGGGTCGTCGAGTTTGACGATGACTTCTTCGCTGCCGTCGCCCGGCATGTGGGCGGCGCCGCGCGTGCCGAGCATCAGGGCAAATTCGGGCCAATCTTCTTTTGCGCCTTCGGGCCAGCGGGTGAACGCGACCGAGGTGCCGTGGACGCCGAGTAATCCGCCGCCGCTATAGACGAATTCGATGAGGTTTTGGCGGAGCACGGGGTCGGTGAACAGGTTGCCGACGGTGTTGTTGAAGAAGACGGCGTCGAACTTTTGGAGGCTTTCGCGATGGAAAACCTCCGGGTTGCTGCTGACTGTCGTCTCAAACGCGCCGGTTTTTTGTCCCATTCGTGTGAAGGCGGTGTTGGCTATCTTCGCTGACGGATGGCCACCATAGCCGACGTTCCGGTCGAAAATGAGCAGTTTGCGCGGTCGGCGCGGTTTGACGGCAGCGCGTGACGGGAGGGCGGCTTCGATGCGTTGTTGTTCGGTTGGTTCTGCGGCTCGCGCCAGCCACGAAGCTGTGACTGCGATCGCAGTGGCCCCCTTCAGGAAGTTCCGTCGGGAAAGGGACATGAATCTCAGAGGCGCCACGGTTCGCGGTAGGCGCGGGAACGAAGTCGGTTGGCCTCGTCGTCGCGCGGGAATTGTTGCGTCACCGGATCGAAGGCGACTTTGCGGTTCAGTTGCCACGCGATGGCAGCGGCGAAACAGGCAAGGTGCGAGTGCAACATGACGTTCTCGTTGGCGGCGGTCGGGGCGCGGGATTTAACGCAATCGAGGAAGTTTCTCGCGTGACTGGCGGCGTCAATGCCGCGCCGCTGTTGCGTCCACTGACGCAACTCGCTTTGCAACGAAGGCGGATGGACTTCGATGATGCCGTCGTCGCCGGTTTCGACCCAGCCTTCGTCGCCCTCGAAACGGACGGCGCAGGTGCCGAGGTTGGCGTGGCTCTGTTGGGGGATTCGGCGTCCGTAGTTGAGTTCGAGGAGGACGCCGTTGGCGTAGCGGGCGATGATTTTGTCTGGAGCCGGTTCGTATTCGATGGGGGTTGTCTGGTCGGCGGCATTGGCCCACTGGCAGAGGTCCACGGTGTGAGCGCCCCAATCCATGAGGTTGGCACCGGCCGTGAAATCGTCGAACCCCTGCCAACCGCGACCGAGGACGTAGCGGCGATTGAACGGTCGCCACGGCGACGGTCCGAGCCACAGGTCCCAATCCAGTTCCTCGCGGGGCGGTTCGGGTTCGGCAGGCAACCAGTCGTGTCGGGCCAGCGGGTCGTACACCGACGCGTGCAACTTGCGGAGTCGGCCGAGTTTGCCGCGCTGGGCCAGTTGCACGGCTCGCTGGAAATTGCCGATGCTGCGCCGTTGCGTGCCTGCCTGAAACACGCGGGCGTAACGTCGCATCGTGGCGGCCAGCGCCTGACATTCGGCGATGGTGATGGCGCAGGGTTTTTCCGAATAGACATCCTTGCCGGCCCTGGCGGCGAGAATGGACGCCAGCGCGTGCCAGCGGTCACCGGTGGCGATGAGCACGGCGTCAATGTCCGGGCGCGCCAGCATCTCGCGAAAATCACGATAGACGCGGCAGTCGTGATGACCGTATTGGTCGTCCACCAGTTTCCTGGCCTGCTGGCAGCGGCTGGATTGCACATCGCAAATGGCGAGACATTGCAGGTCGGGTTCCTCCAGAAAACAACCGAGGTCGTGCTGACAACGCGGGCCAAAGCCGATGACACCGAGCGTGATGCGTTCGCTCGGCGCGACAGCCCACGACGGCGCGATCCACGGGGTGACCAGCGCACTGCAACCAGCCAGCGACGCCTTCAGGAACGCGCGGCGTGTGAGTCCGGTCATTTTTTTCTGGCCTGCTGCATCAACTGTCGGGCGCGATTGGCGAGTTTTTTGTCGGAGGTCGCGTTGGGAACCTCGCGCAGCGCGTTGGCAACGGCTGCGGGATGTTTCTGGACGATTTTTTCCGCCACGGCCACCGCGGCGAGAGCAGCTTCCTCTTTCAAGTCGGTTTTTAGATACGACGCGATGAGCGCCAGCGAATCGGCGGTCGGGATTTCGCCGAGGGCGGCCAGCAGCAATCGTTTCTCTTCCGCGCGCTCCAACAGCGGAGTCAGGTCCTTGATCGCGGCGAACTTCTGCTCGGCACTGATGTTCTGCTGCGGAATCAGACGAAGTTGGCCGCGCACGGCGAGGATTTTCCATTTCGGGTCCGTGGCCGTTCGCGCCAGTTGCGCCACGTCCGGCAGCGCGTCGGCAGTCGGCCAATCGCACAGGGTGCGCAGCGCGGTTTCCTTGATTTCGGTGTCGGCGTCGGTGGCGGCTGCGCGCACGGCGGCGAGCGCCTTCGCGCCGCCGACGGATCGGAGCACGCGCAACAGAGCGAGCTTGACCGGGCGGTCGGCGTTGGCGAGTGCGGGAACGATTTTGTCGGCGCAGGCGGCGCGGTCGGTCTGGCGCGCGCAGAGGGTGGCGAGGGCGGCTTCGACGGCGCCGGATCGGGTTTTTGCGAGCAGATCGAGCAACGCCGGTATTTCGGCCACGCCGCCGAGGTCGCCGAGCACTTTGAGGCTGGCGGCGCCCACCGTGGCGTCGTCGGCAATTGGCAGGAGCGCAGGAAGGGCGCTTTCGATGCGGCGTGCGCCGATCAATTCGATGCCCGCGCGTCGGGCGTTGGCGCCGGGCTGTTTCAGGAGCGCAACGATGCCGTCGTCCACAGTTTTGCCCGGCAACCGGGTCAACACGGAGCGGGCCGCTTGTGACAGCGCCGCGTCGTCTTCGGCCACGATGCCGAGCAACACGGGGGCGCAGGACGGGTTGCCGATGCGTTCGAGGATGTGGATGGCGGTGAGGCGGACGTTCACCGGGCCGCTCTTGGCCGCCTCGGTGGCGGTGGCCAACGTCTCGGCATCGCCCCGGTCGGCCAACGTCAACAGCAACGCCGGCTGGAGGTCGGCGGCGGCGCGTTGGAACTCGGCGAGCAGCAGTTTGGCCACGTCGCGCTGCGGCATTTCGCGGGCAACGCGCAAACCCATGTTGAAGAAGGCGCGGTCGTCGGAGCGGAGCAGTTCGAGCAACAACGGCAGGCCGTTGGACTGGCGGGCGAGGGTGGCGCCGCGGGTCGCTTCAAGGGTTTTCTGTTTGGAGATGTTCGCTTTGCGGACCGCGTCGTAGAGTTTCGCGGCCTCGGCGTATTGTTTGTCGGCCAGAAACCGTTCGGCGCACAGGATGCAGCCTTCCGCGACGGCGGGTCGAACGGTGGCTGGCGCGCGGCCGAGCCACGGGGTCAGGGTGGCAGCGACGGTTCTTCCGCCGATGTGGCCGAGGGCGACGGCGGCTGCGGAGGCGACTTCCGCATCGGGGTCTTTGAGTTTGGCGGCGAGCGCGCTGACAGCGCGAGCGTCGCGTCGGACGCCGATGGAGTTGATGACGCCGACCAGCAGTTTGCTGTTGAGTTTGCCGACGGCGTCGCGCAGCGCGTCATCGGCGGCTTTGTCGGGAATCGCTTCCAGAGCAATGCGCGCCCAAGAGGCGAGTTTCTCATCGGCCAGCAGCGACGCGAGAGCGGGCACAGCGTCCTTGCCGCCGCAGATGGCGAGATGTTTACAGGCGATGGCTTTTTCAGCCGGCGGCGCGTCGGAGCGGAGCAGCGCGAGGAGTTTTGCGGCGTCGGTTTCCGGGCCGGTCGTGCTCAAGGCGATCCCGGCGGCGAGCAGTACGGAGAGCATGGTTCAAATCCTCCAGGGTTCGCGCAGCGCCTCGGAGCGCAGACGGTTGGCCACGGCGTCGCCGGGGAACTCGTGCTTCACCGGGTCGTAGGTGACTTTGCGGCCCAGAAACAGCGCGATGTTGGCGGCGTGGCAGGTGATGTGGGAGTAGCAGGCCGCGTCGGCATGAGCGCGAGGCTGGGCGCGGGTCTTGACGCAGTCGAGGAAGTTGCGGACGTGGAAGTTGGCGGGGTAGCCGGCGATTTTGGCGCGTCGGCCGACGAGCAAGTCGGGCGAGCTGGCATAGAGGTCGCCGTTGTCGCCGGTTTCGACCCAGCCATCGGAGCCTTCAAACCGCACCGGACAGGAGCCGATGTTCGGGAGCCATCCATCGTCGCGCATGACCAGTTTGACGCCGTTGGCATAACGGGCGTGCAGTTGTTTGCCTTCGGGCCAATACTCGACGGCGGCGGTGTGGTCGGCGTCGTTGGCCCACTGACAAAGGTCCACACAATGCGATCCCCACTCCAAACAACCGCCGCCACCGTCGCCGCCGAAGAAACCGCCGCCTTTTTCGAAGTGGAACGCGCTCTTGAACAGTTCGCTGTTGAACGGGCGCCAGGCGGCGGGACCGAGGTAGAGGTCCCACTCGGCTTCCAAGCCGGCTGGCACGGGTTCAGCGGGTTTCCAGCCGCTGATGACGGTGGCCAAACCGCGCGGTTGGGCGTGCAAGGTGTGGAGTTTGCCGAGTTTGCCGCGTCGGGCAAGCTCCACGGCGAACTCGAAGTTGGGCAGGCTGCGCCGCTGCGTGCCGGCCTGGAAGATGCGCCCGGTGCGGCGGAAGGTTTCGGCAAGAATCAGGCTTTGGGCGATGTTTTTGGTGCAGGGTTTTTCGCAATAGACATCCTTGCCGGCCTGGGCGGCGAGCACCGATGCCAGACAATGCCAGTTCGGTCCGGTGGCAATGAGCACGGCGTCAACATCCTCGCGGGCGAGCAACTCGCGCAGATCGCGGTAGGTGGCGCAGGCGTTGTTGCCGTATTTCTGGTCGGCCAATTGTTTGACAGCCTGGCGACGTTCCTCTTTGACATCGCAGACCGCGACGAATTGCACGTCCTCTTCTTCGAGGAAACAACCCAGCACGTAAGAGCCGCGCCGGCCGATGCCGATGCCGCCGAGCACAATCCGCTCGCTGGGCGCCACGGCGCCGCCCCGGCCCAACACGGACGCCGGCAGAATCATCGGTGCCGCCAGCCACAATCCCGCCTCGACCGTCCTCTTCAGGAAAGCGCGCCGGTTCATTGGGCCTTTGCGGATTTGACCTTTTCCCAACGACCGGTCTTGGCCGATTTCAACACCGCGTCGCAAACATACTGCGTCTCCAGCGCATCGCGGAAGGTTGGCCTGGCCGGCTTGCCGGTCTGCAGCCCCTGAATGAAATCGGCAAGCTGATGCACAAAACTGTGCTCGTACCCAATCGTCAACCCTGGCACCCACCAGTGTTTCATGTAGGGATGATCGCCGTCGGTGACGTGGATGCTGCGCCAGCCGCGCACAATCCCCTGGTCGCGGTGATCGAAATACTGGAGCCGATGCGAATCGTGCAAGTCCCAGAAGATAGAGGCGTGTTCGCCGTTGATCTCGAAGGTATAGAGCGCCTTGTGGCCGCGGGCGTAACGAGTGGACTCGAACGTGGCCAGCGAGCCGTTGGCGAACCGCGCCAGAAACGCGCAGGCATCGTCAATGCCGACCTTCTCGACCTTGCCGGTCAATTGATGTTTGCGTTCCTTCACGAATGTCTCGGTCATGGCGTTGACGGTGGTGATGCTGCCATTGAGCCAAATGGCGGTATCAATGCAGTGCGCCAAAAGATCGCCCGTCACGCCGCTGCCGGCGACCTTCACATCCAGCCGCCACAACGCGTCGCCGCCCTGCGGCAGGTCTTTGGAAATGGTCCAGTCCTGAAGGAACTTGGAGCGATAGTGGAAGATCCGGCCCAGCCGGCCTTCCTCAATGAGTTGTTTGGCCAACGTGACGGCGGGAATCCGCCGGTAATTGAAAGAAACCAGATTGGGCACGCCGGCTTTTTCGACGGCTTTGACCATCGGCTCGGCTTCTTTGCCGTCGCGGGCGAGTGGTTTTTCGCAGATGATCATCTTGCCGGCCTTGGCGGCGGCAATGGCGACTTCTGCGTGCAGATTGTTGGGCAGACAGATGTCCACCAGATCAATATCTTTGCGGGCAATGAGTTTTCGCCAGTCGGTCTCGACGGACTCAAAGCCCCATTGTTGGGCAAAGGCGTTGGCCTTCTCGGCGTTGAAGTCGCAGACCGCCTTCAACACCGGCTGGTATTCGAGTTGGAAGAAGTTGCCAACCTTGCGGTGGGCGTTGGAGTGCGTGCGGCCCATGAAGCCGCATCCGATCAAACCGACACGGAGTTGTTTCATTGCGAGTATCCTCCTTTTCAAGAGTTATTCCTGCCAACCGTGATTCTCCCGGACCTGAATCATGGCGGCGAGAATGTTGTTCCAAGTTTCCTGTTTCATCATCACATCATTCGGGAACATGCAACCGTCCCAGCAGATGGTTTTGATCTTCTTCGTGACTTTCCCATTGTCGTCGCGCAGCCAGTAACCGGCATCGCGCGGGATGTTCAGCTTGCCGTTGGGATCGGTGGCCAGACAATGGCGACCGGTCTTGTCGTGCGTGCCGCTGCCCTTGACGGTGGCATCGTTCTGCGCGATGTGCAGATCAATCGTCCACGGGCGCAGCGCCTTCGTCATCTTTTTCATGGCGGCATGGAACTTGTCCGGTTCCCAGTGGAATTTCTCCGGCACCAGACGGTGTTCGGGCGCGTTGTAACCGAGCACGAACAGGAGCGTGTGCGCCATGTCGGCCTGGAAACCGAGCACGCGCGGCTGGCCGACTTCTTCGAGCAGTTGCACGGCGTATTTCCAACTGTGCAGGCCGCCCCAACAAATCTCGCCTTCGGCAGCGAGTCGTTCGCCGTGGTCCTTGGCGACCTTGGCGGCCTCCTTGAAGGTCTGAACGATGCGTTTCGTGTTGCCTTTCGGGTCTTTCTCCCAATCGGCCACGCTGCAGGCGGTGTCAATGCGAACCACGCCGTAGGGACGGACGCCGAGTTCGCGGAATTTCTTCGCGATTCGGCAGGCTTTGCGGACCTGTTCGACAAACTTTTTCCGTTCCTCCTCGCTGCCCATCGCTGAGCCGCCACCGGTCGGCGGCCAGATCGGCGCGACAACGGAGCCAACGGCCAGCCCTTTCGCGCTGATTTTTTCGGCGAGAGCCTTGATGCCGTCGTCGCTGATGTCAATGTTGATGTGCGGCTCGTACAGGAAGATGTCCACACCGTCGAATTTGACGCCGTTGACTTCGGCTTTGGCGGTGAGGTCGAGCATCGTGTCGAGGTCAATGCACGGCTCGGCGCCGGGGCTACCTTTGCCAACCAGTCCCGGCCACATGGCGTTGTGAAGTTTTGGGTAGTTGTTCATGGTGCCTCCTGTTACTCGACGACGAGGTCGGGGTTTTCGGGGCCAAAGTGTTTGAGCATGACGATCGGGTCGCTCTTGGACGGATTCGTGATTTTCACGCCGGCCTTCGCGGCGGATTCGCTCACGAAAAACTCGTCGTAAGTCAGTTGCCCGTAGCGAATCAGCGTGGGCGTCTCGATGTCCCACACGCCCAGTTTGCCGTGGCCTTGCAGCATGATGAAGCCGTAGGCGGCGGCGTCCTTGATGGTCACGGTTTTGCCGGGCAGCACGGTGAGTTCCTTGGCGCTGAAGGCGGTGGATTTGTAGCAAATCCATTTCTCGATGTAACCTTCCGCCTCCATTTCCTTCAAGGGCCGCACCGGCTTGGGTGTCATGAAGTGTTTCTGCCGGAAGTTCGGGTCCACGTTCAGGTCCCAGTCAATCACCTCCATCAGCCAATCCACATCGTTCATGCGTTCTTTCGGGGTGTCTTTCCAGAGCAACTCCGCCGGCACGATGGCATCGCCGGCCAACGACTGATACATGGCAAACACATCGGACGCCTTCTGCGGCTCGTAGGTGCAAAGGCTGCCGGGGGCGTGGAGGATGCCGGGCGGCACATCCCAGCCGGTGCCGGGGTCGAGCCGATAAGCCTGGGAGATACTGGTGATTTTGTTGTCGCCTTTGGTGAAGTTCAACAAACATTCTCGGACTTGTTCCCTGGTGGTGCCGGGGACAAACCCGAAGAACGTGTACGGGAAATCGCCGCCGTGATTGTTAACCTGCGGCGGGAAATAGTACGCTTCGGGTTTCCCTTTCTGGCCCGTGAGCGCGGCGTGTTTGTCGCGGTGATGAACGTGGTGGGGGAGGGCGCCTTTGTTGTCGAAGAACTTCGAGTACATCGGCCACGATTTGTATTTTTTCCAGAGCCGCGGCCCGATAAGGTCGCCTTTCAATTCCTCCACGGCCTCGCGCAACAGCACCTGATGAACCCGCCCGCCGTCCTCGAACACGACCTGACTCAAGCCTTCGTTCTTGCCGGTCAGCGGACCGTTGTCGGCAGGCGTGGTGGACGCGAACCAGCGTTCGTCAATGCCGCCGCGAGCGCCGCCGAGGGCGTAGTAGTCGTCGGGATGCAGTTTGATGCGGCGGCCAGGAACGCAGAAGGATCGCGGCACCCAGTTCGGCGCCAGACGCAGGATTCCCTGGCCTTGTTCAAAGGCGAGTTGAATGATTTTGCTCGCAGTCATGGTGATTACTCCTTCGTTGAGGGGTTGCTTGAATCGCTCGGAGTCTCGCCAGCAGCCAGCGGGCGGACTTCGATACGTTGAATGAGAATTTCCATGTTCCTTGCGGCGTCGCCGCCGTGAACCTGAATGCCAATGCGGCCTCTGGCAAACGTGCTGTCTCGGCAGTCGCCGACTCTTTTCCCGTTCAGCCAGACGACGAGATGATCGCCGTTGGCAAAAATGCGGCCTTCATTCCAACCGTCGCGGTTCTCGATGGATTCGTCCTCGTTTCGCGTGAGAAACAACTTGCCGGGACAATAGATGGACCCGCTGAAGGCGACGGGCTTCTGGTATTTGAGGATGTCGAACTGGTATTTGTCGCGGAACCAGATGCCGCTGTTGCCGGGCCATTTCATTTTGTAGGTGAACCGGCACTCGAAATTGTCGAACTCGCGCGTGGTGAACAGGTCCCCGCCCTTGCCGTCGGTTTGGGCGCCGAGCAGGCAGCCGTCCACGACCTTGAAGATGCCGGCGCCCTGTTGTTTCCAGCCGTCGAGATTTTTCCCGTTGAACAACGCGATCCAGTCTTTCGGCTCCGCCGCGCGGAGCGGTAGCGCAACCAGCATGATGGCCATGCCAAGCGTTTGCCACACATTCATGGGCGGTCTCCGCATGTGTCGCTGCTGTCTGTCATCGTCGCACAATATGCGCAACGGCCCGGCCAAAGTAAACACCATTTTATGCGATCCAACCGCCATTTTCGGTTGACCCTGAATGCGGTTTTGTGGATACAGCCAGGTCTGCCATGAAGCAAATCCCATGCATCCTTTTGGGCATCGAAGATTCCCGCGCCTACGGGCGGGGATTGCTGCGCGGGATCAGCAAATTCGCCCGAATTCACGGGCCGTGGCTTTTTCGGACCCGCCCGGAGTTTTATCGCAGCGGCAGCCAGATCAGTCCACGTCTTTCCGACCTGAAACAGGTGCGGTTTGACGGCGTCATCACCCGCGAATTGTCTCCGTCGCAGATGCGGCAAATCCTGGCGCTGGGCGTGCCGGTGATCGTGGCCAGCCACATGACATTGGAACCGACTCTGCCGTGTATCCTGACCAACTGCGAGGCCATCGGCAAGATGGCCGCCCACCATTTTCTGGAGCGGGGATTCCGACATTTTGGTTACTGCGGGTTGGAGGAAATGTTCTGGTCGAGCCGTCGGGCCGCCAGTTTCACAGCGGTCATCCGCGAAGCCGGTTACCGCGTTCATCACTACCGGCAACCGCGAGCCAAGCGCGACCGATTGTGGGGACAGGAACAATTCCACATGGCGAAATGGCTGGAGCAACTGCCCAAACCCATTGCGATCATGGCTTGCACCGACGACCGCGCCCGTGATCTGGTCGAGGCGTGTGAAATGGCCGGCCTAAACGTGCCCGAAGAAGTGGCGATCCTGGGAGTGGACAACGACCATCTGGTTTGCGATCTGGCGGGCGTGCCCATTTCCAGCGTGGCCCTGAACACCGAACAAGCGGGCTACGAGGCTGCCGAGCTACTGGCGCAACGGATGGCCGGCAAAAAAGTCAAACGACAACAAATCCTCGTGTCCGCCACCCACGTCGAAGTTCGTCGTTCCACCGACATTCTGGCCATCGAAGATCGGCACGTGGCCCGGGCGGTGCATTTCATCAACACCCACGCGCAAGAACCGCTGCAGGTCTCCGAAGTGGCGCGCGAAGTGGCCTTGTCGGAACGACAGTTGTACGAACGATTCCAACGCGCGCTGGGCCGATCCGTTCACGAACAAATTCGCATGGCGCGCATCGCACGTATCTGTTGGTTGCTAACCAATACCGACCTGTCCATCCTGCAAATCGCCCTCGCCATGGGAATGCCCGACGACAAACATCTGGCACGCTACTTCCGCCGTCAACATGGAATCCCGCCCTCCCAGTGGCGCAAGCAGTATCAACGATAACCAGCCGCCGCCCACGCACACGCAGAATGGCAGACCTGTCCAAAATAGGTTTTCCAAACCGGTAGAAAACGATCTCCGTTTCAGGGGATCACGGTTGCTAGAAAAAGCAAACCATCAACACCCAGCCGCGGAGGTCGTCATCATGCTACATTGTGCCGGTCTGTACTGGCAACTCGTATCCCTCATCAACCGCCACCAGTTTGCTGCCGCCGCCCAAACGTTTCGCACCGAGAAGGGTGCCAAGGGCTTCTCCTGTTGGGATCCGTTCGTCCCGATGCTGTTCGGCCAACTCGCCCAAGCCAAGAGCCTGCGCGAGATTGTCCCAAGCCGGCTCATAGGTTTGAGGGTCAACTCCATACTCTTGACATTACTCTAGGGACAGAATTTATCCTCAATTCGCCTTCATCTTAATAAATTTCACTTGTCAACTGTAGGGAGTTGACCCCTAATGTTCTGACTGGAGATCAATCTGAACGCGGAGCTGCTCAAGCCCGAGAAGTTCGGCGCGCTGGCTGCGCGGGACTCGCTTTGTATTTGGCGGACAAATCAGCCGGGCTATCCGCCGAGAAGTTCGGCGCGCTGGCTGCGCGGGATGCGCTGGCCGTGCTCGACAAGGCGCTGGAGATCAATCTGAACGAGGAGCTGCTCAAACGGGGAAAATCCATCGCCGCGCGGCTCGGCGCGGCGGGTGTGACGCAACCACGGAGGGAGACTTGATCGGCCTTTACGTGTTCCTGATGCGCTTCGGCGGCTGGACAAAGGATGAGCTGGATCATCTGACGTTTCGGCAACTGGCAAGGTTCACGGAGAAAACCAATGACCTGCTCAAAAAAATCCCGCCAAGGTTATAGGTCAAGACTCTGGATCGGGGCTGATCTCGGCAAGAATAAAGCCCGACACAGCCTCAATCGCGCCGCGCGAACGGGAGTTTGCCCGATGAGAAGGGCAACGACAGTGGGAACTCAGCGTTTCGAGGGCGGGGCGCGGCGGCGCGACTGCCAGGCGTCAATGGCGACCATCACCGCAGCCGTCAGAAGGCAAAGTGGGACCCCAACGGTGAAGAACAGGGATTCCATCGCAAACTTGAACAACAACATCAAGCTTGCGATGAAGAGCGCCAGTAGCATCGGCATGAGGAGCATCATGAGGAGTCCAATACCCATAGCAGGGCGAATGTAACCCGTGCAAAACACTCTGTCAATCAAATTATTACTAGAAGGCGCCGCGGAAGCCGCCCGCCGCATGGAGGAGTTCAACAGGAGTATCCAGAACGGAAGGGCTGCGATCGCGCAATGGGGATCACTGGCGGCTGTATATTTCGGCGGAGGCGCGCTGCGCCGTTTCGGCGAGCAGGCGCTGGCCGCGCAGCGCGGCTTGACCCAACTGGACATGGCGCTGCGCAGCATCGGCCAGTTCTCCGTCCAGTATCGCGACGAGCTTGTCGGTCTCTCGCGATCCCTCGAAAAGCTCACCGGTATTGACAGCGACTCGTTCATCGTGGTGATGCGAGAACTGTCGCGGCTGGGCGTTCCGCGCGAGAAGATGGCCGCGCTTGCTGAATTGGCCGCCGATCTTTCGGTTACGCTCGGAACCGATCTGCAAACAGCGGCCCGTCAGCTCGGACTTGTTATTGACGGCAGCGCGCCTGGTCAGTCTGGCGCTGGCCAACGACAGCGAGGCACTGGCCCGGTTCGGAATCAATCTATCCGGGACCATCATCAAGGCGGAGACGCTCGCGAAACTTCACGCGGGACTCGTTGCCAAGGGGATATCCGGCGCGGCGGCGGGCAGCATCGAGAAACAGAGCGAGGGGCTGAGTTGTGCCGGCGGATAAAGTGGCGGAGTTGACGGCGGCGACACTCGATCTTTCCGTCGCGCTGGGCCGTGATCTGAATCAAACGGCGTTCCTGCTGGCCAACACCATCAAGGGCGACAACGCCGAACTTGGAAAGTTCGGGATCAACCTCGAAAACACCCTGGGTCGCTCCGAACGGGCGCAACGCATCCTCGACCAGATCGCGGCACGCGGCTGGCAAGGCCAGGCCGCTGCCAGTTTGCGGGCCATTGGTGGTCCAGAAATGGCCGCCTATCAAATCGCCGCGCGGGATGCCGCCAAGGCGACCGGGGAACTCGTTTTGAAATTGAGCGCGCCATTCTTGGCCGCGTTTTCCAACGGTCTCAAAGACATGGCCGAGTGGCTCAAGAACTTTCGCGCCGAGCACCCGGCCATCATTGCTTTTCTGTCCGACTTTTCAGCGTGGCTGGGCAAATTGGCTGCCAGCAACTTCGCATGGCTCATTACCTCGACCGCCGGCATCATCGCCTTGAAGGCCGCCTGCGCGGGACTATTACTGGTGCTTAATCCCTTGCGTGGCGCCTTTGTCTTTTTTGCGGGAACCGGCTTTCTCGCCGTGCTCGGCAATATCCAGGCGGGCACGCAGCTACTCGGCTTCTGGCGCGGCTCGGCGTTGGCCGCCACGCAGGCGGGCGGCCTGTTGGCCGGCACGATGACGGTTCTGGCCACGGCAGCGGCGGTGGCAGGCGCGGCCTTCGCCGGATGGACGCCGGGCAGCTTCATTGGCGAACTGGACGCGGGCGGCATTAAGGTCAAGGAATGGGTCAATGCCGTGTGGCTCGTGTTGCTTGGCTGGTGGGAAAATACCAAGTCAGCCTTCACCAATCTCGGCACGCACGTCACCTTCACGATCCGCGCGTGGACTGCCGCGGCGCGGATTCTGTTTTACGAGTTCGTGATCCATGCCGCCGAGGTCCTCAATAAGGTGCTGCCCAAAACCTTGCAGATCGCCACCACTGGCCTCGCCAAAAAACTCGCCGCTGCCGACCGCGAATTGCTCAGCGCCGAAGGGGACAAGACACGGGCGCTCGCTGCTGAGGCCAAGGAACTGAAGGCCCGCCTGCAGGCGCTGAACGATCCCAGCAACGCCCTGTTCGACGCCGCCTACAAGCTCGAACCCGGCGCCGCCAAATCCCCCGCCAAGATGACGCCTCCGACAGCGCCGATCACGTTGCCATCCACGGTGGCCGATCTGGATTCCGACGCGCTAATCAAAATTCGCGCGCGCGCGTCGGAAAGAAGTTACCAAGCCCGACTGATCTCGCTGGACGACTATCTGCAAAAACGGCGCGAGTTGATCCAGCGCAAATTCGGCCCACAAGAAGCGCGGTTGATGTCGGATGTCAAAAAGCTGTTTGCCGAGTTGGGCACACTCCCCGCCGGCGCGCAAGCCGAGCAGGCCGCCAAAATCAAGGAGCTGAACCAGAAGCTCGTAGAACTGCGCGCCGCCCACGAGGATGCCCTTGCCGAACTGGAGACGAGTGGAGCGAGCGCGAAAAACTCGCCGCCGAACCCGCCGCCGGCACCCCACGCGGCGTAAAGGTGGCCGTCGTCAGCCCACGTGGTCGGCCAGTTGTCGCTGCCCGGCGCGAGACGCTTGTGCATGGCAAAATCGAACTCGACGCGCTCGATCACCGGGCTGGGCGGATACGGCGGCGCGATCTTGCGACAGGTGACTGCTTGCAACGCGGAGTAGTAGAGCGGGTCATCTGCCGCGCCGTCGAAGTGGAACGGGAAAGTCTGGTTGTGTTTCTTCAGCATCAATCCGTAGCTCGCGCCGTGGGCGACGGTGGCCTGCATGGCCGCAACGGCTTTGGCGCCGGTCTTGTCATCCTCGTTGCAGACGATCGGTTTCCCGAATCGCTTCAACTCGGCGATGCGCGCGGGGATTTCTTCCACCTTCGTGCCATTCCAGTGCGGCGCGAGAAAATCACACGCCTCGGCCACCTCGGCGTGAATCTTGCCGTCGCCATAACCGCTGGCGGTCACCAGCAAGCCGGGCGCCGTTTGTTTGGCCAAACGAATCAGGCTGGCCTGCCCTTTCGGGTTGCGGATGACCGCGTGCACGAAACCCTTGTGCGGATACTCGTTGGCAATCTCGAGCAACACATTTTGAAACCCGCGTTCCCGCACCCAGCGCGCCGCGTTCACGACGCCCGCGCGCACCGCCGCTTCGTCGCGCAGCACCTTCGATTGCCGCTGGTAGTAAAGGCCGAGGATGACGACCACGCCGTGGCGGTCGCAAGCGCGAATCGCGCGCTCGACCCGCGCCAGATACGCGGGCCGCAGGCTGCCATCCGGTTCGAAGGCCGAGTTGAGCGCGCCCTCGTAACCGGGCATTCCGCCTTGCAGACAAAGCGTGAAAGCGTTCACGCCGTGCGCGGCGTAATCGCCGATCCGCGAGATGAACCGGTCCGTGTTCGCCTCCGCATCAAAGTCCGGTTGGTTGCGATCCTCGAAGACGGCGTTGACCATGCGCACATTCATCAGCAAACCCTCGGCGGCGCTGCCCGGATTCGTGGGTTGATCATTCAACATCCAGCGGCCATCGCGAAGGCCAACGCGCGTCGCCACAGCGAGCGGCTCGGTTGCGGCAACTGCCGCCAACGCAAGAATTGAGTGCAGGATCGTTTTCATTTCAGCGTGGCGCGACGAATGGCAAGGCAATCGTCCCCGGAGAAAACGAGATACAAGGTGCGGCCGTCGGCACTCATCCATTTGGTTGGGAAACTGGCGGTTTCGCCCGCCTCGACATCCCACGCATCGGCGGCGAACAGGACTTTCCACGGTCCCCACGGTTCGGGCGCTTCACAAATTGTCAGGCCGCGGTGATCAGGTTGCGTCTGACACCACAGATACCGTTTCAACCCGGCGTTGAAACTGACGCCGGAGCGGTAACACGCGCCGGGTCTCTCGAAGACCGCGCCGCGTTGCGTGATGTCTTTTGTCCAGACAGATTCTCGCACAAAGAATTCGTAAGCATCGCGGTCGCGCAGCTTGTTTTTTGGCACGCGCGCCAGCACGAAGCGGTCGGCGCATTCATACGCGCTGTCGGTGTCGGGCGAGTAGATGTACACGAACTCGTCGCGCGCCCCGGCGTAGTTCTTTCCGAAATTCAGGAACGCGGGGCAACCGAAGCTGGTGGTGAATTTCCAATCGGCCCATGTCCACGTTTTGCCGTGGTCGGTGGACCATCCGAGTTGCGAGTTGCCGACGTTGCGTGCGAGCATGTAAAGCACGCCGTCCACGCAAAGCATTCCGCTGGCTTTGCGACCGCGTTTGCCGTCGCCTTTGGCCTCGGCAGTGGGTGAACGCAGGTTTTCGCCGCGAATGTCGGGCGGCGCGCCGGTGATTTTGGCGAGGCCGAGGCTGAGTTTCTCTTTGAGAAACGGCTCGAAACCCTTGCCGTCGCCATAAGCGGTGTAGAGCGCGTCGTCATCGGCCCATGTCATCGGCCAGTTGTCGCTGCCTTTGGCTTTGCGGATGATCGTCTCTTTCGGCGCCCAGCAAATCCTGCTGGCGGCGGCGCAGATGGGTTCGAGGAACGGCTTGAGCACGTCGTAGTGGGCGGCGCCTTTCTTGCGCGGCCACGATTTGCCGGCGCGAGCAACGACGAGGTCGAGGCTGGGAATGACCACGATGAGGCTGTCGTAAAGTCCCCATGTCCAAAAGGCGTCGCGCGGCACGTCGGTGAGCGTGCCGTCGCCGTTGTTCCACCAGAGCAGACCGTAGTGGTCGGAGGCGTTGCCGTGGGTGTCGTCGTGTTCCGGCAGGCCGACGACTTCCTTCACTGGCGCGCGAACCAACCGGACAAAATCCGACGGAATGATTTGACGGTCGTTCCAGCGGCCTTCGCGCAAATAGAGCAGGCCGAATTTCGCCATCGCCTCAACGTTGGCGCTGACACCGGAGCCGAACTCGCGTCGCGGGATGCCCTCAAGTTGGCGTGGCCGGTAGGAATTATTGCGCCAGCGCAGGTCGTCGCGGCTGATGCCGAGCGGGCCGAATACGCGCTCGAACATCAACTCGGCCAGATCGCGCCGGTACACGAGCGTCAAACAATCCGCGAGCCAGTTCGGACCGCCGTCGCTGTAGTGCCATTTGGTGCCCGGCTCGAACAGCAGCCTGCCAAAGCCGCCGGGTTTCTCGAAACCGGCGGTCTGCGTGGCCAGCATTCGCAACGTGATTTTGTCGAGCCAGCCGGTTTGCGCGTTTTCCTCCGGCGGGACGCCGAAGCCGGGGAAAAACTTTTTCGCCGGGTCGTCGAGTTTGACCTTGCCGTCCATGAGGGCGAGGCCGAGCACGGTGACGCCGATGGATTTGGTGGTGGATTTCAGGTCGTAAAGTTGTTTCTGGTCGCCCCACGCGAGGATTTGTTTGCCGTGATGGAAGATGCAACCGGACCCGCCGCCGGTGAGCGCGTAGTCGCGGGCTTCAGCGAGTTTCGTTTCGTCCGGGTCAACGTGGGCAGGAACGGCGACTGGCCCGTGTGCCGCCAAAACGATGCCTGCGAAACAAATGGCGCAAAAGAGATGTGTTTTCATTTCGGTTCCTCCGGCCAACGCAGATCGGTGACGCGAAGATTTTCAGCAACCGTCACGCCGGCGGGTGAAACGCCGGGGCGGGGAGCACACTCGACGTAGTGAATGCGGCGACCGCCGATGTCCAGCAACGGTTGTTTCCCGCAATGGAGGGCGCTGCCGTCCATCATAGCGACGCTGGTGATTTTGCCGGTTGCATCGTGGCGCACCACGGCGAGGCGACCATCAAAGGCGAACTCGCCGAAATGAGTCAGGGCGCCCGGCTCGGCCAAAGCCAGAATCACGTCTCGACCTTGCGGCGTCCGCACCGCCAGACCGCACGCGCAATCGGTGGCGAGCGGAGAACCTTCTCTGCTGACGGGGAGTAGTTGGACTTCGGCGTCCTGCGCTCGGTTCTTTGGGTACGGAAACAAGACGGTGGCGACGGCGGCAGGCAGCGAGCCGTTGTGCTCGAAGATCGCGCAATCGGTGGGCACCAGCGGTTTGGCGTAACCGCCGGAGACAAACCCCTGCCAATACAGTTGGTCGGGCCGGGCATCGCCGCGCACGATGCTTGCCGACCACGATTTGTCGCTGCGGGGAAGAATCAGCAGGCCGGCTTTTTCGGCGGTGATACGCGCGCCCCACGGCGTCTCCATGAGTTTGGCGGAGCCGGTGGGCGCGGCGTGAAACAGCAGTTGCAGTTTGTGTCGGCTCGCTTGTTTCTTTGGTTCGACCAGATCGTACACGACCCAGTACGGCAGGCCGGTGGACGGTTTCAGAAACAGGATGCGACGCTGTTGACGGGCGGCCTCGGAAGTGCGCGGTGGTTTGACGGTGCGGTTGATGTAGGGTCGGTCGTAGCGGGTTTCTGCGTAGTCGTAGCCTGTTGCGGAGAGCCAGTAGTTGTTGCGTGGCGTGTTGCCCCAGGCGCGCCAGCCGATCAGGTTTTCGCCCTTCGGTGTGTCGGGCGTTTGCATCAGATCGTCGAACGTCAACAGATTATGTCCGCGAGGATGGTTGATGTAGTGGAGCCGGTCGGGCGCAGAGAACCCGGTGCCCACGTAGCCGTTGTCGGTGAGCAACGTGGAACCGTAGGCCGCCAGCACGATGTTCATTTGGTCTTGATGATTATGGCTGCCGGTGTTGCGGCATCCGTCGAAGACCAGATGCAGGTCGTCGGGACGCCAGCCCGTCCGCATCATCATGAAACCGCACCAGGGAAAGTTCTTCGAGGACTCTTTGGGAGCGACGCCTTTTTCGCCGAAACTGGCGGCGTACTGGAAGAGGGGATCGTCGGGATACAGTTGGAGTCCCAACGCGGCGATGGCCGGTCGTTGCGGTTGGGGAGGATCCACGATTGTGCCGCCGCCCTCGTCGTTGATCCACGGGAAATTTCCCATCGGATGGGTGAGATAGAGATTCAAATCAAAGGTGGGGCGAAGGCGGGCCAGGTACGGCCCGGTATCGAGTCCTTGAGCAGCGGCTTGCTGCGCGATCTGACACCATTGCGCGTGGCGATAGTAACAGAGTTCAAAATACGCGCCATCGGGAAAATGACAGTCGTCCATAAAACTGGCTGCCCGGAACAACGCCCTTCGGCTCATCGCGGTCACTTCGGGAAACTCCGGAAGCCAGCGCACCAGTTTCACCAGCCACAGACAGGTGGAGGGCACGCCGTTGGTTTGATCCGCCCGGTGATACACGAATCGCGCGAGGATCAAGCAGAGCTTGAGCGCTTCGATTCGTTGGCGGTCGGTGATCTCCGGGCAAGCAGCGGTCACCTGCAACGTCCGCCACACGGCCTCGATGAGACCATCCCGAATCCCAGAGGATTGGCTCCAGCCATGAGCTGTCGGCGTCAGACCGAACGATGCCTTGGTGTAGTAGGGATTCGGGAAATGCGCGCCAGAATATCTTGTCTTCGGCAACGGTCCCCACTCTTCGATGAATCGTCCCACCAACTGCATCGCCTTGCGAGCGTAGCGTGCATCGCCGCTGGCCTCATAAGCGCGCGTGAGATCGTTCAGACACGGAGAAAGAAACCAGCCGTACCAACGCCGGCCCGGATACTCGTAAAGGCCGTGCCATTGCTGCGGCGTGGCGAAACTGAAAACGGTCGGCGGGATGCGGTGTTGCTCCGAGGTGCAGTAACCGTGTTGTTGGCTCGGTTGCCACGCCAACCGCAATTTGTCTTCCAACGCCAGATCCGCCGCTTCCGGTACGCGGGCCGCCGTCTGCTTCGGCGGCTGCGACCACCATGCGCCGCCCCACGGCGACGGCGCGTGGCGAGGCGCCGCCCGAAAATAGGCAACCAACTCATGACATGCCCGCTCGTAATCACCGGCATCGGCCGCCTCGATCGTGGCTTTCAGGCCCGGCTGCCGGCGGTCGAGCGCGCCGAAAAACTCCGCATCGCTCATCATCTCCTTCGGCCAGAACGGGTCGGTTTCTTCCAGCGTGACCTGGCCGATGTAAAAGTCGCGGTCGCCTTTGGAACGGACTTCCAGCATCATCTCGCCGGGCCGGTCGAGGATCAGCAGATGCTCGGTCGTTTGCCACGCGGGTTTGCCTGTGGATTGGCCGTCCACAACCGCGGCGAACCATTGCCATTGGGGTAACGTTTGGACCGTGGCCCACCGAAGCGTTCCATCGCGGCTGCCCAGCAGCACCGACACGCGATACAGTCCGGCGGGCAGAGCTTCCCTCGGCCCGATGCGGAGACGGGCGGCGGCGTGTCCGCCGACCTGTTCGATGAGGATCGCCCTGCCGCCGGGCGCGCCGTCGGCCTCCACCAGCCGGGCGCCTTGCAACTGAGTGAAATTGCTCGGCGCGAGCACGAGTCGGGACGGCGCCGCCGCAAAACTCGCGGATTGCAGAACCATGAGCAACAACGTCAGAGCCGCGGTTATCGGAGCGGATTTCATAAGAGACCTTCCATCATCTCTTTGGTCATCCTTGTGCGCTTCGGGCTGCGTTGCTGTCAATGCCCCCGGCCAAGATACTGAAGAACCTGTTCCACAACGTGTCGGTTTGAGGAATGCGTCCAATGGGATTGGTCCCCGTCCGCACGACCACCATTTGCCATTCTGGAATGACGAAACAGAAGTTGGCACTGTGCCCGTGAGCGTGAAAGGTGTTCGGCGGAGCGGCGGGCCACGGTCGTTGGCCGTCGCGCTTGATTCCGTTGGTCCACCAGTAGAAGCCGTAGCGGCCGGCGGTATCGGCCCCTTGGGGATTTGGCAGCGAGACGGGCACCTGATTCTTGGTGGCTTCACTGATGAACGAGCGGCTGAGCAACTGGCGGCCATTCCAGTTTCCTCGGTGGAGGTAGAGCAGGCCGTAGCGAGCCAGTTCGCACGCCGTTGTCTGAATTCCCGGTTGCGTGAACGGCGTGCCGGCGGCGTTATTGAGCGCCAGGCCGTTGTCCAGTTTGCCCACTTCTCCCCAGTCCCACTGTTTCATGCCGATCGGATCGGCAATGCGGCGCTTGAAAAGCTCTTTCAGAGATTCCTTGGCAAGGCGGGTCAGGATGTGGCCGAGAAGAAAAACCTCATGGTCGTTGTATCCGCACGCTGTTCCCGACTCGTAACGCGGCGGCTGTGGCGTGAGATATCCCATCGGATCACCCCACGGAGTCTCCGGTCCGACGCCACGAACGCAGCCGCGGTAACCGGCGCTCATGGAAGCCAGATGTCGCAACCGGATTTTGGCGTACAGCGGGTGGGCGTCGGCCAGAGCCGGTACATGCTGCGTCGCGAAGTCGTCCAAACTGCACTTTCCATCGTCCACCAACAATCCGAGCACGGTGCTGGTGAACGTTTTTGTGCAGGACCAGATGGGGTGATACGCATTGCAGTTGGGGCCTTTCCAGATCACGTAGCCCCGCCTCACCACAACCAGTTCCTTCGCTCCATCCGGGCCGCTGTGGTCGTCCAACCATTTCACCGCTTCTTTCAGCTTCGCGGAATCCACACCTTGAGATTCGGGAGAAACCTCCGCCCAGCTCCGACCGGGGAACACCATCCTGGCTTCGCCGTTTTCCCGCGTCGCAGCAAGGTAAAGCACCGCATCGCCCTCAAACGGCGCAGGGAAACGGCGCACCGCGCCGCCTGCGACGGGGTCGCCGCGAAGAGTTTTGTCTTGCGCGGGATTGAACCATTCGACGGCGAATGTTCCCGTTGCCGCCGAAAGGTCCACCGTGACCTCGCCGCCGTTGGGCAGGTAAACCAGATACTCCGAATCGTTGACAAGACAGTAGCCGGTCGAGGCCAGATGATTTTGCGGTTTGGCGGCAGCGAGGTTCATGCGCTCGGCAAACCGACGCGTCTGGCCCATGGCGCGACGCACGCCGTTCCACTTCGGATCGAGCTTGGCCGGGCTGAAAAGATACTCGGTGAAAGACGGTTGTTTCTTCTCCTTAGAATCCGCAACTTCGACGCGATTGTATGGGTCCATGAAAATGGGGTTCAAGCCGCGCAGGAAACTTTTCCAGACCCACTGCGGATTGCCGCCGATGCCCCAGAGATGATCGGTGTCGGTGAGGATGACCTTCGCGCCGTCAGCCGCCGGCGGATTGTCACGATACCCGCCCGCCGGGTTCGGCGAAATCCAGTCCGCTGGACCGGCGAACAAGACCGTGTTGGTGCCGCGCCACTGCGGATCGCGCGCGAATTGGAAGGTCATGCCGACGGGATGTTGTTTGGCCATGCGTTTTTCTTCGGCGTGAATGAACCGGATGAAATGATACTGCCACTCGGTGGAGTAACTGCCGGCTTCGTTGGCGATTTCGTAGAGCACGTTATCGAGGTCATTGAGCGTCTCGATCACTTTGCGGACGTAGGCTTCCTGCACAGCGGTCACCGCCGGCACTTGCAACGTGTGCACCTCGATCCCGCGACCATCGCCATCTGGGTCGCCGTTGATGCCGTTGATGTTGTTGGCGGCGTGGAACGGATGACCATCCCATCGCCACGGCGGACGCGAATCGCGGGGGCCATGTCCTTCAAACAACATCACCGCCACGTAGATACCGCGTCGTCCCGCCGCTTCGACCCGTTTCCGCAACCGCTCGAAGTATGCGGGATCGAATTTCGACAAATCGAATTTCGGTTTCCCGTCCAGCGCAAGGCCGGGTCCGGTGCGCGGCCAGGGGAAATGGTCCGCGTAGATGATTTTGCCGGTGTAATCGAACTTTGTCAGTTCCCATGTCCAGAGTCGGATGAAGTTGTGGTTGTATTTCTGGAGGAAATCGAGGTAGCCATCGAAATCGAAGGCGGCGGGCGGGTCGGTCGGTCCCATGTCTTTGAGGTTGTTCCAGGTGTGCGAGCCGGTCAGGCAGATTGCCTTGCCCGAACCATCGCTGAAATAGCGCGGATTGTCCGGATGCACGCGCAACGGGCCGCGCACAGTGGTCTTCGCGGGTCGGTTCAACCAAAGCTCCACCGGCGCGAATGCTCCACCGTGGTTGGCGCCGAGGATGTCGGGTCGGCCATCGCCATTGAAGTCGGCCACAAGGATGTCATGCGAGCCGCGACGGGAGACCACGTGCTTGGTCCAACGATCGCCTTTGCCTTCGTTGACGAATACCGCGACCTCTTGTGGCGGCGCTCCCTGGTGCATTTGCGCCGCGACAATGTCCACCCGACCGTCGCCGTTCATGTCCGCGACCTGCAACGAATGAATCACCGATTCAATTCCCGGCACGACGACGTGTTCTTTCCAGTCCGTTTGGCGCGGATTGTCGGGCGCTTCATACCATGCAATGCGATAGAACTGGCCTTTGTATTCTGCCGGGGCGCGCACGACATCGAGCTTGCCGTCGCCGTTGATGTCGCCGACGGCCACCTTGGTATCCGCCCACGTCCATCGGGTCGTATAGACGCGCCTGGGCCAGTCGGTGGCGACCCGCCCCGGATTCTCAAACCAACAGGCGCTGATGACCACATCGGCGTCGCCATCCCGATCCAGATCGGCGAGCGCGAGGCCTTCGCCGTGCGGACATTCTATCGCATGATGTTCCCAACGATCCGGCGCGGCCTGTCGCCAGAAATGAATTTGATTTCCCGCGTTGTGTTTGAAACCGGACTGGTCGCGCGCGACGACGTCGAGACGACCGTCCCGATCCAGATCAGCCACGAGCGCGTCGTGCGAGCGGACATTGCTGATGCGGTGGACACGCCACGGGTCTTTCGCCGGGTCGCCTTTGGGTAGCGGGTTCTCAAACCAGACCTGACACCCCGGCACAATGTCCAGATCGCCGTCACCGTCCACGTCGCCCACCGATCCGCCGACCGTTTGCCAGCCGCTTTCGGCGATCTGGATTTTCCGCCAGCCGGGATTCACATACCAGACCAGCGGCCCTTTTGCCCCGCCGATGGCAATGTCGAGCTTGCCGTCGCCGTTGAAATCGCCAGCCAGCTTTACATACGGGCTTTTCGGCGGTTGAGCGTCAACTTCCACGCGCTCGAACTCGACGGTTCCGGCCAGTGCGTCCACGACCGCGAGCGCAGTCGCCAGGAGAAAAACTCCACGAATGCGATAGTACGTTTTCATCGGTGTTCTCCTTTGGATTTGGTGATGGCGGCGACCCAGTGGCCTTTGGCGGGCGCTTTGACGGTGACCACGTTGCCGCCAATCAGAGCTTCGCGTTTGCCCCAATCTCCGGTGGCAATGTCCATCCATCGCAGTTCATATTTGCCCGGCGCGTCTTTGAGGTCGAGACCAACGGCGCCGCCGTCGGTGAAGTAGAGTGCGTAGGCTTCACCGGGACGGGCGGCGAGATAAGCTTCGTTGGGCGCGCGGTCGGTGAGCAAGTGATTGGCCGGTTCCACATCCCAGAGTTTGATGAGCGATTCGAGTTTGCGGGCTGCCTTGATGGCGGCCTTCGCCGGATCGGACAAACCGAGACCGGATTCGGGCCGGTGAAACCGCGCCGAAGCCGCGCCGCCGATGACGTGCCGCCACCAGCGTTCCAAGCCGTCACGATTGTTGCCGTATTTACCGCCGTCGGCGCCGTAGGTCTTGACCGTGTTCAACGGACGCGGTTGTTTGGCAATGTAGGCGCGCGCCCACTGGAAATTGTCCCAGTGTTCCTGCCCTTTCTTCTGGTTGTTCTGGGAGACATCGCAAAAATCGTAACGTTCGGGATGATCGAAGGTACGTTTGTGCTGATCGGCTTTGAGGTCCCAGGCATCCCACATTTCCGTCACGCAAACCGCTTTGCCAGCCTGTGTCGCCCGTTGTTTGATGAAGTCGGCCCAATACGCGCCCCACGCTTCCTCGGCGGATGTTTCGTTGTCCATGCAATAGAGAACGTGATTGTGGCGCAGCGTGTAGGAAAGCATCTTCTCGACGAATCGTTGCTGGTATTTCAGGACCACGGTGTTGTTGCGCTGCCGCGGAGTGGTGAAGAAGAACGGCTGTTTGTTGCGGCCCGGATGATCGGGATACGTCTCGGCGAACCCGGACTGCTCATAGGTGTAATTGATGTTGTTCTTCGGGTTATACGGATGCGGCAGCCAGTTGTCCCGTGAGTAATCGAAGCGATCCCAAACTTCGATCTGCACGATGATGTCGCGCTCAGCAGTCCAGCGGAGCATGTTCTCGAAACGTTGCCAGTATTCGTCGTTCCATTGGTCGAGGTCGTATTTGCCGTCGGGCAATTGCTTGAACGGATAAACCTCGAAGCCTTTGTCTTTGCGGTCGCTCATCGTGTTGCGGATGTAGTTTGCGCCGACAGCCTTCATTTCGCCGAGATGCTCTTTGAGGTCGGGAATCTGAAACAGATTGTCGTCCTTCGAGCCGCCGAGCAACAGCAGCGGCCGGCCTTTGTATTGCCAATAGCGCGGATTCTTCGGCCACGGCTGGATGCGATCCGTGTCATCGGCAGTCGCCGCCGCAAGGACGGTTGCGAACCACAGCCAAACAAGCAGCGATCGTTTCATAAGCGTCCTCTCGGATTTTATAGAGCGAGCACGAGTTTCAGTGCCCAGTCTGCGGGGTTTTATAGAGAATCAGGAAACGATGCAAGCGTTGCGCATCCTTGGGGTTCGGTGTCACAAGCGATCTCGGTGACCGCGTGTTCGCGCGCGGAAGTGAGGAGTCACCGCCTTCGCATGGCCTCCCGGGCGGCATCCACAAAGGCGCGCAGCAGTTTCGCTTGGCGTTGGTCCTGCGGCATGAGTTTTTCAGGATGCCATTGCACGCCGATGAGGAAACGCCCGGAGTCCGTGGACTCGGTGGCCTCCACGACGCCGTCGGGACTGCGAGCCACAATACGCAGACCTTTCCCGACCTTGTTGACCGCCTGATGGTGGAACGAGTTCACTTGGAACTCCATCTCGCCAAAAATCCGGCTCAACCGCGAGTCCGGCTCGATCTTGACAAGATGGGTGACCTCCCGGTGGTTCACCTTCACGGCGGAGGGCAGGTCCTGCACCAGCGAACCGCCATGCAACACATTGATCCACTGGCTGCCGAGACAGATGCCGAGCAGCGGTTTGCGCGTGCGCTCGATCCATGCTTTGCCCAGCGCCTTTTCAAACTGATAGCGCTTCTCGTCGAGCACCTTGACAGTCTCATGCGCCTCCTCGCCGTATTCGGAAGGCGGGATGTCCGCGCCACCCGGCAACAGCAGCCCGTCGAGCCGTTCCAAGTAGTCGGCGATGGCCTGTGGATTGCTCTCCGTGTTGGGCAACACGACGGGAATGCCTCCCGACTCGCGTATGGCCCGCACGTAGGACTCCGCCGTGAGGCTGGCGATGCCAATCAGCGGCTTCTGCTCCGGCAGGCCGAGTCCGGACGCGATGCCAGCCCGGCGAAGACCGAACTGATGTCCCGCCAGTCCACCGACCAGCAGCAAAACGAGGTAAAGGAGAAGCCGGCGGCTCATGCGGACTGTGAAAGCAGACTTCAGGGGACCTCTGCAAAATATCTTGCGGAACCCTGTTGAGGGTTGCGGTTCGGTTTTTTGTTTGGTTTCCATCGTGGGAACTCTTTCGGCAGTTGATTCCATAGTTTTGACTTTCTGAGGTTGGTCGTTTTCTTTACCTTTCTTGCAGTTTCGCCTGACTGACTTTTTCGAGGACGCCCTCGGCGCGGTAGCCACTGGTCATGCTGGCGAGATGGCGCAGCGTCATGTCGGGATAATGCGCTCGCAGCGCGGGCAACACCTCGGCCACGCGCGTATCGAGCGTGCACTTGCCGTCCGCAACCAGCAATCCCAGCACCGTGCTCGTGAACGATTTCGTCACCGACCAAACGCCGTGGCGGTGGTCAATGTTGTCGCCATTCCAGATGATCCGACCATTGCGGATGATGAGCAGTTCATGCGATCCGTTGCGGCCAACAGTGCGCGCTAGAAGGTTGGCAGCTTCGTCCAGCGTTTTCCCGTCCACGCCTTGCGACTCCGCCGTGGCTTCCTCCCAGCGCACACCGGGAAAAACCAGCGGCTGAGCCGCAAGGACCGACGAACCGACAAGAACGGCGCAATAAGCCCAAGAACGAAAAGTTCTCATAGAGGCAACAATCTCACTTTTTCTTCGAGGGCGTGTCCGGCTCGGCGAGTTTCCACAGCTCGATGCCGGAGAGGTTGGCGGCGCCGCCTTTGATGAGGAGGCGAAGCGCCCCGCCGTGGATGCGCGCCACCCACGGGCCAAGTCGTTCCCAGTGACCCGCGTTGCCGGTGGCGTAGTTGCGTTTCACAAGCTGGCCTTCAAGGAAAAAGTTCAGGTTCTCCGACCGGTTGTCCTCGAAGATGTGAGCGAACACGGCGTAGGTGCCGGCGGGAAGATCGTAAAACGCAGCCTCCAGGTTTTGACTATACCGAAACGATGTGAGCATCGCGGCGCGAGCAGCATCGGCAGGCGGCTCCGGTTTGACTTGGGCGGTGACCAACGCTCTGCCGTTGCAGGTGAACTTGCGCGCGTTGTCGCCGTCCCAGCGCCGGCCATCGAGTTCGAGCGGTTGACCGTTCACGTTGACGGCGCGCACAAACACCCACGGCCCCGCCGGGGCCGGCACGAACTCTGCCGGCGGCGGCAAAACTTCGTTGTCGGCCAGTTGGGCGCCCGGCGGTGGCGGAAGCGGTTTGCCGCGCACGTTCAGAATCGCCCGACGATACGCCACCAGCGGCGGACGCCCCGTGTCGGTCGCCTCCAGAATCACGTGAATCGTCCGACCCGATGCGTCGGCGGGAACCGTGACGACCGCGTTGGCCGTGTCCGCGCCGCGAATCGCTGGCGCAGCCCAATAGGTGCCCGCTTCCACGTATGTCCACCAGCGAAACGTCAGCGCGTCGCCGTCCGGATCGGAGGAACCGTCGGCGGACAATTTCACCTCGGTCTTCGGCTCGGCTACGATTTGCAACACGCGACCGGTTTTGTCGCCGTTGAGCACGGCGACAGGCGCGTGATTGGCTTCGCCAAACGGCTTCACGCACCAATCCATGCGCGCCTCGAAATCGTTTTGATACGCCGTTCGCCAACGTTGGATCGGATACAACATGTCCAGCTTGCCGTCGCGGTTGTCCTTGGCTGAGACATACTCGTTGCCGCGCCCGCTCGGTTTGAACCGGCCGCCCCAGTTGCCCCATTCGGGATGTTCCGGATCGCTCAGACCATTGGGCAAGACGTAAAGAAACGACGGCGTGTCGCCTTCCTTCACGCCCGCTTTGCCGGCAGCTTTCGCCGGGTAGATTGCACCGAGCGGGCCGTGGCCGGTGCGGACGTTTCGTTCGAGCCATTCCGGCGAAACAAACGATTGATCGCCTTCTTTCCAGATGCCACGGAACTGGCCGTCGGAAAAAATCCAGAATACATCTGGATGCTGTTCTTTCACCCAAGCTGCTGTTTGGTCCTGATCGGCGATGGAGTGAACGCGAATCTTGCGTTTGAATGCCGCCAACTGTTCCGGCGAGCGAGTGTTCTGAACCTTCCAGATTGCCTGAGCCAGTTCGCGCGGACCGCCCCAGATCGCGAACCACACAGAACGCGGATCGTCGCGGTCGAGCACGCGGATGATCCAGTCGGACGCTTCGGAGTCGCGGCTCGGGCCGACGGTGTGCGGGTCGCCGTTGGAGCCGTCCTTGATGAGTTTCTTCAACTGTTGGTGCGACGGATAATCGGGGCGATGTTTGAGCAGATTCGGCAACACCTGTCCGTAAGCGTCCACGGCTTTGTGGAGCAGATCGGGTCGGGTGGTCTTGGAATGCCCGTGGCCGAAGCCGGTGCAAAGCCCTTCGACTTCAAACTCGCAAGCGTAGAGGAGAAATCGGACTATGGACTGTTCGTCATCCGGGTCACCGCCAATGTCGGTCATCACGACGAGGCGCGGTTTTGTGGCGGCGCGAACAGTTTGTTCCGATCGGCGCTGTGCCGTGGCGGCGGCTTTGGGAATGGGCGGCAGAACCTTTTCGCCGCGCCGATAGGGCGCGAACCGGTAAACGAGGTCTGTTGATTGCGTTTCGAAGGCGACCTCGCCGGGAGCCGCGGTGCCGACCGGCGATTCTGTCATCTCCCACGGGTCAATGGCGTCCACTTTATAAGGACGATCTCCCGGCAAATGCACGCTCTGGAGCCGTTGGCCCGGACCATACAGCAAGTAGTATTCGCCCGGCTTGCCGAGCAGGAAGCGCCCTTTGTCGTCTCCCATCGGTTGCAGCTCGTGAAACGGCGGCGCTTTCGCCATGAAATCTTTCAACCACTGAATCCGTTTCGGGCTTTGTCCGTGCAGCACGCCGCCTTTCGACCACCAGAGAATGTCGTCGGGATGCAAATACGTTTCCCCGTGGCCGACATAACAGCCGCTGAGCGTGCCGAGCCAGAACCGCTGCGTCATCTCGCGCGCGGTCAGTTTGCCCCAACCTTGCGGGATGTTGCCCTCGTATTTGCACTCATCATAAATGACGGGCCTACGGTATTTCTCGCGGAACTTGATGCCGGCGTTCATGTCGGAGGTCTGAAGGCTGGCATGAGTCACCCAGTTCTTGGTGTGGTCATACCAGGTGCGACCGTTGTGAATGCCGCGCAACCGTTGATGCGGGTCTTCCCGTTGGAGGATGGAAAAGAACCGGTCCCAGTCTTCCCATTGTTTGTTGCCGCGATGTCCTTTGGGTTTGTCGGTCATGAAATCGTATTCATTGGCCAGCGACCACCAGACGTTGCGGAATGCGCTGAGCCGCGCGATGCAGTACCGCAAATATCGGTCATCTTCCTCGTCGCTCATGGTGGCGAATCCCCATCGGTCGTACGGATGCCAGAGGATGATGTCGGCCTCGATGCCGAGCCGCTGAAGATCGAGGATGCGCCGTTCGAGATGCCGCCAGAATGCCGGGTCGGGTCGGTGGAAGTCGAACGTGCCGTCGGCGCGTTTCTGGAAGGCGAACAACTCCGGCTCGTTTTTGTTGTAGGCGTAGCTTTTGGGGAACACACAGAAGCGGATTTTGTTGAATGGCGATGCCGCGAGCGTCTTCAACGTTTGCTCCTGAAGTTCCGGGGTTTGGTGAATCCATGCGTAGCTAGTCGTGCCGAACGGATGATACGGCGCCCCGTCGGCGTAGCGCAGATAAAACGTCTGAAAGACCTGCACTGGTCCATGATTGCGAGCGGTCGGCGCTGTGACCGTGAACGCGCCGCTCTTGCCGTTCAAGTCCGCGCAATTGCTGCGCGTCTGGTAATGCCATCGGCCCGTGGTGGGTGGGCTGAACCGCACCTTGAATACGCCGCTGCCGTCCCAGAATCCCGGCACGGCGAATTTCTGGTTGCCCTGCGTGAAGATGGCGTGCAGTTGAACATCAAGATAGGGATTGCCTGAAGCCGTCGCCTCGAAGCTGAGTTCATGAATGCCCCATTGTTCCGTCGCGCCAGCCGCTCCTCCGACAAGAAATACACAAACCAACAGCATCAGTGAGGCTCGGGAACCCCCGGTACCTATTTTGCGAAACCTTGTTGAGAGTTTGGGTGCAGTCATGGCGACTCCTGCGGTTGACGGGATTGATGGTTTTGAGGCATTGAGATCCGTTTTGTTTTCTTCTTTGCAGTGCTTTTCGCTCTCCTTCTCAGACGGCTCGCAGCGGTAATCACTTCAATCGAACGGTTGTAGATCAGATTGATGAAGCCAGTCGCCGCCGCCTTGCACCGCGCCCAAATACGCATTGGATAGAGACACTCTGCCGGACTGGTCAGTTCCGCGAGGGAAGAGCCGTATTGGGAGCCAGCGGGGTGCCGCCGCCGGCCGGGAACTCGCCCGGTAGGATCTGCTTGTTGGGCCCGCCTGTGGGTGTCGTCATCCTGTCGCCCACACGGAATTTCACTTTCCCTTGATCGGGAACCGAGTTGAGAACCATGCGGACATGAGGGTAAATTTTTCGTCTGGCCTCCACCAATTCGGCTCGGAGAGCCTCTGTGAAATCTTGGTCGGCACGAATCGAAGGAGCGCCCCCGCCGTCCACCACGTAGAGGCCGTAATCCCGAATCGCTTCGGCGAGCCGTTTACCTCTTTCGCTGAGGCCGAGTTTGTCCAAGTCAGGACCGCCTTTCGAGACTGGCGGGATGGCCCACAAGCTCCCGTAGGGAATATTCCCCGTATTGTGCGATGGCTCGTGATAGGCCGAGCCATCCATGCTCACCGCCGGCCACCAGACCTCCCGTGACAGCATCATCGTCGAGTTCTCCGGTAAGCGCGGCAAAACCATTTGCAATGCATGGCCGATGGGATGCCCTTCTTTCTTCACTTCCCATCCGCGAAGAATGCCAAACGGCGCGGCGACCCCCGAAGCGCTGGTCCCAATCCGCTCTCCCAGCTTGGAACCGTGCCCGACAATGTCGGGCGCATACCTCCGATATTGCATCGCCACCGGTTTGCCGTCGTTCCATGCATACTGGCGAAGATGGTGAAACACGCGCAAGGCACGATCGTAGATGACGATGTTGCCGTCGAACTGATCGGGAAAATCAATGCGCACGCCGCCGGCCGGAAAACGTACGGTGACCGGCAGACCCGACGATCCTGCGGCCGCGCGCGGGTTCACAGTCAAAAGGGGACCGTCTTTGTCCGCGTCAACCATGTACAGACCGTGCGGCTTGTTGCCCACATTAATGTTCAACTGCTTCCCTTTCAACCAGTCTTGAACCGCCGGATGTTTCTGATCGGCATAGACCGCACCCGTGCCGATGGGCCTGTGGTGTGCGCTCTGCTCGTTGAACGGATTATAAAACCAATCGTTTGGGAATCGTTCCGCGTCCGAAACGACCTCGCTTTTGCTCTCCGCCGCTGAAGCCAACACCGGCAAAAGGATTGAGGCCACGGTAATGATCACCAACAACCTCCCACTGCTAATGAAGATGGCAGACAGAAATTCAGTTCTTGGATTGGCTCGTGTCATAGCAATTTCTTTCGTGGTTGGATTCAGGGTCTTGACTCGTTGAGATTCGTTTCGTTTTGTTCTTTCCAGCGTTTTTCGTTCTCCTTCACAGACGGCTCGCAGCGGTAACCGCTTCAATCGTTGAGCAACTCACAGCCTGTGAGGTCATTTCCTCAAGAGGTTTTCGAGCAGCGAGACGTGGTTTTTGCCGCCGTTGGCGTTGTCTTTGCGCGGACGCCAGAGTTTGCTAATGATGTCGAGGTCGCCGTCGCCATCCAAATCGGCGGCGACCGCCAGATGACCGCCCAGATTCGCATCGAGAACAACGTGCTCGACAAAGCGTCCTCCTTTGCCATCCGCATTTTCCCAGATGAACCAGCGGGGCGGGCGGTCGCCCGGTATGCCTTCCATTTCACAGGAGAAAATGTCCGCGTCGCCGTCGTTGTCAAAGTCGGCCACAATCAGCGAGTGGCAGGCGCCGCGCACGGCGGAGTCGCCTTTGGGCAATTCGTGCAATTTCCATGTGCCGCCTTTGCCGTCGGCGTTCTCCAGCCAGCCGATGCGTCCGCCTTTGATTTCGTTTTCGACCATCACCAGATCGTTGTCGCCATCACGATCCATGTCCCACACCACGCAATGTGTGGCCAGCGGATAGGGTTTGTTCGGGTTTCCGAAAGGGATGTTTTCGTGAACGATCCATCTCGTTCCCTTGCCATCCGCATTCTCGAACCACAAGTTGGACCGCACGACATCAAGGTCGCCGTCGCCATCCATATCTCCCACGCCAATCCCGGCGTGAACGGACGGCCCGATGTCGCGGCGTTGCCACGGCTGGCGCGCGTCTTTCGGGATGCGGTACCACCGCAGATTGTTTTTGTCGGACATGGTGAGAATGTCGCGCCGGCCATCGCCGTCAATGTCGGCCACCACAAGGTCGTGGACGCTGGCAATGTCGCGGTCGAACACAATGCGTTCGAAACGTTCATCGCGCGGCTTGCCGGTGTTGCGAAACCACGCGCCGCCGGTGACGAAGTCGGGCCGGCCATCGCCGTCCACATCGAGCACTGCGCCGCCGACATCGGATGCGGACTTTTCGCCGAGCCTGAGGCGCACCCAGCGGGTGGGCGCTTCTTGGCGATACCAAAGAATCTCGCCCCGGCTACGCCCCGTGATGTAATCCGGTTTGCCGTCGCGATCCAAATCAGCAATGGCGGTCTGCCCCCAGGATGAACCGGGCAACTCGCGGTCAACGTAGTGGTGCTGGAACTTGAAACTGGCTGCCGCTGCCAGCAGCGGAACTCCGCACAGAATCAGAACACTGGCGTACCTCAACAAGGGTCTGAAATTCATGGTGTGTATTGGTTTGTGAATACGGCTGTTCATTCTGCGATATTGATTGTGCCGATGCGATAGAAATTTTCCGCGTCGAGCAGTTTCGGATCGAGCGCGAGGAATACGTCTCGCCGCGACTCTGGCGAGTAGAGTTTGAGTTGGAGCGTGTAGCGGCCGGGCCGAGCCGTTCTCGGAATATTCAAGGCGTAGCGGGCAGTGTATGTGGTCCCCGTCGGTCCGGGCAACCAGCGACGGTTTTGCGAGTCGAGGCTCAGGTCCATCACCTGCGGCCCGGCCAGGCGCACCTTGAGTTGGTAGGAGTGATAAGCGGGCGCAACGCCGCGATTCTCCCAGACCGCAGTGAGCGGATGGGTTTTGCCTGCGCGCAACGTGTCGGGCAGTTCCATGCGATGCAGGAAATACCAGTAGCCGCAGCGGTTGAGCAGTTCGACGGTGAGCGCGGGATTGTCGGTCAGCCACTCGCGGGCGTCGCCGTGGTAGCCGATGTAGGTGGCATGCAGCAAACGAAGCGCGCCGCGAAAAAAGTCCGGCCCTTTGAGGCCGCCCCCGTGTTTGGCCAGCAACGAATCGGGTCGGGCGTCCCAATTACCCAAGCGCTTGACGTGCCCGTAGTGCTCCAGTTCCAACACGGTCGGACGATCGAGATAAACGTCAGCAAAAAACTCCGGGCTGCGCACGGTGAAGGTCTTGCTATATCCACTCAGGTAGCCGTTGACCAGAATACTGTCGTCGCGGTAGCTGATGCCGTGGTCGAGAACGTAGCGGTGCAGCCGCCGCCGTTCCTCGGGGTCCTTGAGGGCATAGACGTAATCGTCGTTGATCACTAGTTGCGATTGCCTGAAGTGCTTCCGGTGCAGATCCACGTGCGTTTTGCGTACGGCCAACCCGTATTCCTTGCGGCTGCCCGACCAAGTGTGCCCCTCGCCCCAGTCGCCGATGCTGCCGATGTCCACGTAGCGCACCCACGGTTGGCCGTCGTAGCGCGCGGCAAACGCGGCCAAGAAACGGTCGAGCTTCTCCAGAAAGACCGGGTCACCGTAGTCGGGTTCCCAAGGTCCGGTCGGTCCGACGGCTTCGCCCTTGTAATAGAAACCGCCTTTCGCGCCGGCATCCACGACCCAGCGCGGCGTGGCGAACTGTTGCTCGATGCGGTCGGCGCTTGTTTCGCGGCAACTGATGCGGAACGCGATGCCCAGACCGCGTGCTGTCCATTTCCGAATCAGGTCGTCAATGACCTCCCAATGAAACTGGCCCTCGCGTGGTTCGAGGTAAGCCCACGCCAGGCGGATGTAGAGATGATCCATGCCCGGAAAATCCAGCAGATCGGCATCGGACTTAATCCGGTATTGGTTGATGTGGTTGTCCGGATAGTGATGATACCAGCCTTTGTGGGGATTCTTCAGAGGCGCCGTGTCGTCCCAATGCGGACGCAGATCGAACACGGTCTGGGAATGCGCAAACGGAGTCGCGGTGCTTAGCACAGCGGTCAAGATGGGCATCAATGCGGTCGTTCGCATAACGAGTTCAAGCGCGCGAGGGATTGTACAGACCCATCAGAGAATGACGCAAGCATCGTGTGTCCACTGCTGGTGGCGGCGAAACGCAAGAACAGGAACGACACGTTGCACGGACGCAGAGCGCAAAACCACCGAACAGCCAACTGTGCAGTGCTTGAAGTAAGGGAAATTGCATGGCGGTGAAGCCACTGCGACCGGTCGCTGCGCCCGCCCAGCCGTAACGTCTGCTTGAAGCCTCCTGCATTCCCCTCACAAAGAATCATGGCTACCGTAATACCACTACGAATGTAACGTTATTACGGTACGAGGCGGAAGGGCGACTCGATCGCCGTGGTTTACTTCAGCTCCGTCAGATAGATGTTGCGGAAGCGGAACTGGCCGCCGCCGGGCACTTCGGCCTGTAATGCGATGTGGCTTTCCTTCGGGCCTTCGAGACCGTCCACTTTCCACGCCGGTTTGCCGTTGATTTCCAACTCCGCCGTCGTGCCGCGCACGGTCAGTTTGAACTTGTTCCACTCGCCGGGCTTGACCAGACCGGTGCTCTTGGCGTCCTTGAAACCGACGAGGTTGCCTTCTTCGCCCTGGCGCAGGTTCACCTGGTAGCGTTTCGGCCACGGACGGCCTTGCGGCACCTGGTCGTAACGGAAGTAGATGCCGCTGTCCCATTTGTCGGGTTTGAGCGCTTTCCACTCCAGTTCCAGAATGAAGTCGCCGTATTTGCGCGCGGTCTGCACGAGGCCGTTGCCGGCTTTCAGAAGGAGATCGCCGTGGTCCACGACAGCCTCGCAGGTCAACACCGTCCAGCCATTGAGCGTTTTGCCGTCGAACAGCGACACGCCTGGGGCAGCGATTGCCGACGATGTCAGTGAAAACGCGACGAGCAACGCAACGATGCGATGTTTAGAGACCATGAACTTGCCATCCTTTCCGGTAGCGGCGGCGCAGCAGTTTGTTGGCGTCTGCCGAGTTGGTGATGCGCAGATGATGCGAGTCCCAGCGCAGCCATGTGTCGGGCACGCGAACGGCCACGGTGCCGAGCAGAATCGCCTCGGTCATCGGACCGGTTTGCTGGAAATGCGACTCGGTCATCGGACCGCCCAGACAGGCGTCCACAAAATGATGGTAATGGTTGCGCGGCGGCAGCGCGGGTTTTGGGTAACCTTTGAACTTCGCGCTCGGCAACAATCGCGGCCCCGACTGCAGGGGCAACAGTAACGCGCCTTCGGTGCCGATGATCATCGCGGATTCTTCCGGGTATTTCTCCATCTCCGACATGTTCCGCACGTCTTCCGGCGGGAGCCTCTCGCCGTCGAACCATTCCAACGTCAACTCATGGCCCGCGATGTTGTCGTTGGCGGGGAAGGTCCATGTGATGTGGTTCCATTGGGGCCAGGTGTCGGCGCGTCGTTCGGGGGAGGCTTTCCAGGAAGGTTGGACCTCGGCGATCACGGTGCGCGGAGCTTTCAAGCCGAGTCCTTTCCAGACCGCATCGAAGATGTGGCAGCCGATGTCGCCGGACCATCCGGTGCCGAAATCCTGCCAGGCTCGCCATTTGACCGGGTGATAAATGCCCGGCACAAACGGTCGCACGGGCGCGGTGCCGAGCCACAGGTCCCAGGCGAGTTCGGGCGGCGGCGGTTCGCCGCGCGCAGGACGCGGTCCCGGTAGCCGGTAGCGTTCGACGGCGCCGGAGCGGTTGGAGCAGGTGATGACGCGCGTGACTTTTCCGATGACGCCTTCGCGCAGCCAGTGCACGGCCATGCGGTCGCCGATGCCGGAGGCGTATTGTGTGCCGAGTTGGGTGACGACGCCGGCGGCTTGCGCGGCGCGGGTGACGGCGCGGCACTCGAAGACATCGTGGCAGAGCGGTTTCTGACAGTAGACGTGCCGCCGACAATGCAGCGCGGTCATGGTGATGGCGGCGTGCATGTGGTCGGGGACCGAGATGTTGACGGAGTCAATCCGAGGGCCTTCCTTCGAAAAGAGTTCGCGCCAGTCGGTGTAGGGTCGAGCGCCCGGTACCAGCGCGGCGGCTTTGGCGAGGTTCTTTGGGTCCACGTCGCAGATGGCGACGATCTGGAGTTTCGGATGCTCTTTGAACTGTTTGATGTCCTGCCAGCCCATGCCGCCGACGCCGATGCAGGCGTGGTGGAGTTTGGAGTTGGCGGCGAATCCCGCTCGTCCGATCGCAAACGTGGCCAGTCCGGCGACGGAGGTTCTCAGGAAGTGGCGGCGAGAAATCATGGTCGCCTCCTCATTTCTTCTGTTTTCTCGGCGGCACAGCCTTCGGCCCGAACGGGTCCACAGGCTCTGGATTCGGCGTCGGCATCTGCGCGTTTACGGTGCGCCGCCAATCGGCGAGAAACGGTTGCAAGATGTTTCTCAGGTGCGGACGGTCTCGTTGTTCGCCGGGGTCAACGGCGAGGTTGTACTCCTCGACGCGGTTGTCCTCGAAAAACTCGATCAGTTTGTACTCGCCGACCCGCACGGCGCCGCACGGGCGACCGCCCTGGTTGCTGTAGTGCGGGTAATGCCAGAACAACGGGCGCGGCGCAATCTCGCCTTTGCGCTCCAGCAACGGCGAGAGGTTCACGCCGTCCACGTGTTGTTCGGGTGGCATTGGCAAACCGGCCATCGCCAGCAGCGTCGGATAAAAATCGCAGTGAATCACCGGCACATCACACGTCGCTGCGGCCGGCACCCGGCCCGGCAGCCGCACGATCAATGGCACCCGCAGTCCGCCCTCGTAGTTCCAGCCTTTGCCGCCGCGCAACGGCAGGTTGGAAGTTGGCGAGCCTTCCGCCGTCGAGAGACCGCCGTTGTCGGAGGTGAACAACACCAGCGTTCGCTCTTCCAAGTTGCGCTTCTGAAGCGTCTCCAGCACGCGAGCCACGGCTTCGTCCATTTCCTGCACCATGCCGGCGTAAACCGGATGATCCTGCACCGCGCGCGCCTTGTGGTCATGGAGGGGCACCTCGCGCGGGCCTGTCACCGTGAGTTTCGCCGCTTTCGCTTCGTATTTTGCCTGCAATTCCGGTCGTGTCCGCAACGGCACGTGCACCGAGTGCAATGACAGATACACAAAGAACGGTTTGTCCGAAGGCTCGGTGATGAACTTCGCCGCCGCTTCGGAGAGTTCACGCGAGAAATGCGGGTCGTCCGCCGGGCCGCGACCCGGTCCCATGTTCAGGCCGACAACGGTTTCGAAGCCGTGGTCCTGCGGCAGCGAGCCTTCCTTGCCGAGATGCCACTTGCCGAAATGTCCCGTCCGATACCCGTGCCGTTGCAACGCCTTCGCCATCGTGATTTCCTCCGGCGGCAGGAACTGACGATACTCGGGCGGCAGAAGTTTTCCGCGACGGTTGCCGCCGAAAAAGTTCGTCGTGTGCAATCGCGCCGGGTATTTGCCGGTGAGGATGGCCGCGCGGCTCGGAGAACACACATTGCCTCCCGCGTACGCCTGCGTGAATCGCATCCCCTGCGCCGCGAGCCGGTCTATGGCCGGCGTCTCGTAGAACGCGCTGCCCGTGCAACCGAGGTCGCGCCAGCCGAGGTCGTCGGCGAGAATCAACACTATGTTCAGTTGGTCGGCGCCCACGGCGGCGCCCGTCAACAACAGCCACGCAAGGAATGTTTTCATAGACGGAGTCGGTTGGCGACCGACGCAATCAGAATAGCCGAAGCCGGTACGGTGGGCAACACATATCGTCCCTGTCCTTCAAACACAAAGATCGCCAGCAACGAAATCAGAAACAGCAGCGCCGAAGCGATGAGGACCGGATCGCGTTGTCGCGCCACCACCGCCAAACCGGCCAGCGACAACCAGAAAATACCAATGGCGAACCAATCGGTGAGATCGTTGAGCCGGGGCGTGGCCTGGTTGTCGCCATTGAACGCCCAGTACAGCGCGCAGGTGCCGCCGGTAAAATACGTGTTCCCCATCCGTCGAAACCCCATCTCCAAAAACCGCAGCGGCTCTCGCACGATGTTGTCCACGGCCATCCGAAACGCCTTCCTGTCCAGCGCCGGCGTCCAGACCACGCCTTTCCAGTCCTCGTCGCCTTCCTCCAGCAGATACTCGGCGTTCATGGCGCGGAACACCTCGCGTTGTTCCGGCGTGAGCGCGATCTTCGACAGCGGCATCCAGACGCCCGCGCGGTTGGCCGGGTTGTTGTTGACCAGCAACACGTAGCCGCTGTGACCCGTTGTCGGAAGAAACATACCGAAGAGCAGCCAGTTCCGCGCCACCCACGGCGTCATCGCCACAGCGAACCCGGCCAGCAACAGCGCGCAGGCTTCTTTCCCGTACCACTTCCACGCACAACCCAACCCCGCCAGACAGAACGGCAACAGAATGAATTGCGGCCGCGTCAGCGTCAGCAACCCGCAGCACACCCCCAACCAGAATCCGCCGCGTTTCACCAGCCACAAAACCAGCGCCACGAACACCAGCGCCAACATCTCCTGCCCCAGCACCGACACGAACGTAACCATCGGCGGATAAAACGCGACAATCGCCAACGCGACCACTTGCGCCCAACTCGAAAAGCCCTGTCGCTGGACGACACGCCAGAAGATCGCCAGCATCAGAATCGCCAGCGCGGCGTTGGCCAATTTCCCAACCAGCACGCTGATGCCGAACAACCAGAACAGCGCTCCGAGAAACAACGGATACCCCGGCGATTGGAACACGAACGGGTGCCCCTGACAGGCAAGCTGGCCGGTGCGAGCAAACTCCGAGGCGACATCGAAGTAGCGCTTGAAATCCGAAAACGGCATCGAGTCGGACGCAAACGCCCACCACACCCGCAGCGCCATCGCCGCGACCACCAGGCACAGGCTCGCGCCGCGCCAACACCGTGCTGGCTCGTTGTTCATCGCACCGCCCGGTTTCTTAGCCGACTGTGCGCCGCAACGCAATGGCGGAGTTTTTCGTTTGACGGCGCGCGCCCGTTTGGTAGCATCTGCCGCTGCTGCAACAAAAACACATCAGAAGAAAAAAGGAGATTACAATCATGGCAATCAAAGTTGGTATCAACGGATTCGGACGCATCGGGCGGCTCGTGTTCCGCGCCCTGTGCGACCAAGGTCTGCTCGGCAAGGAAATTGACGTCATCGCCGTCAACGACATCGTGCCCGCCGACAACCTCGCCTACCTGCTCAAATACGACTCCACCCAGGGCCGTTTCCCCGGCACCGTGACCAGTGAAAAATCCACCCCCGCCGCCGCCGAGCATGATGTCCTGGTGGTCAATGGCGTCAAGATCAAATGCCTCGCTATCAAAGAAGGCCCGGCCGCCATGCCGTGGAAGGCACTCGGCGTGGACGTGGTGGTCGAAAGCACCGGCCTGTTTACCGCCCGCGAAAAGGCCCAGGGCCACCTCCAAGCTGGCGCCAAAAAAGTCATCATCAGCGCCCCGGCCAAAAACGAAGACATCACCATCGTCATGGGCGTCAACGACGACAAGTATGACCCCGCCAAACACCACATTATTTCCAACGCAAGCTGCACCACCAACTGCCTTGCGCCGATTGTCCACGTGCTGTTGAAAGAAGGCTTTGGCGTCGAAGAAGGACTGATGACCACGGTGCACAGCTACACCGCCACCCAAAAAGTCGTGGACGGACCATCAAAGAAAGATTGGAAAGGCGGTCGCACTGCGGCGATCAACATCATCCCCTCGACCACCGGTGCCGCCAAGGCCGTCGGCCTGGCGATTCCTGAAGTCAAAGGCAAACTCACCGGCATGGCCTTCCGCATTCCGACGCCGACGGTCAGCGTGGTGGACCTCACGGTGCGCACCGTGAAAGAAACCAGCTACGAAGAGATTTGCGCCGCGATGAAGAAAGCCAGCGAGACCTATCTGAAAGACATTCTCGGCTACACCGAAGATCAGGTGGTCAGCAGCGACTTCATCCACTGCCCGTTGTCGTCCATCTTCGATGCAGGCAGCGGCATCGGTTTGAACAAGAGATTCTTCAAACTGATCAGTTGGTACGACAACGAGTGGGGTTATAGCTGCCGCACCGTGGACCTGGTTCGCAAAATCGGCAAAAGCCTGTAAACCCATTCCGCACCGTCGCGTCTCGGGCGTCCCGGCTCGCCGGGGCGCCCGTTGCGCTTTTCCAACCGTTGCCCCCGCAACCAGCGGCCTGTCGGACTTAGCCCAAGTTCGTCAGTCAGAGAAATGCTTGGCTTGATTTGTAGGCACTTATGACTTTTGGGGCCGATTTTCGGCACTACATTCGGCAGGATCTTGGGCCGTTTCGGCAGGGCCAGTCACAAGTGCGCCAGCAGTTGCGCCAGCTCTTTTTCGGGTTGCGCCACCACCCGCAACCGCAATTCCACCCCGGTGTCCGTCGGCAACACCACATCCATTGA
>Ga0272448_1000538_pt1 | contig 58686 bp, 42 predicted proteins | sample YNPCB0191_FD_202220 | JGI IMG/M metagenome (GOLD analysis project Ga0272448, IMG submission 202220) | Hot spring sediment microbial communities from Yellowstone National Park, WY, United States - YNP-CB-019-1 | ecosystem: Environmental > Aquatic > Thermal springs > Hot (42-90C) > Sediment... | reverse complement strand
CGGGACGAACCGCGCGTGGTATGCCGGGAGAGAAAGCACTACCCGCACCTGCGCGGCCCGCGTGCCGAGTGGAGGCTCGCGCATGCGAAGGCTTAAGTCAGCGCCATTCGTGAATGCCCCCGGAATCGCCTCGTTTTTGAAGAATGGTCGGGGCGACTGGATTCGAACCAGCGACCTCGTGGTCCCAAACCACGCGCTCTAGCCAAGCTGAGCTACGCCCCGCCCGCGAATAAAGTGTAGCACGAGAACCGCGCGCCGCAAGGGGCCGGTTTTGGACTCGTACACTCGAACAATTGAGCGAAAGACGATCCCCGGCTGCCGATGCAGCCTATGGGAGATCCTGGGGAGGGGATCATCCATGGACTGCGCCGGCCTCTACGAGAAGTTGTCGGCTTCCTCCGAGGCGTCCCTCGGCGACTTCAGGGAGAACTGAGCGACCCTGATTCGAGCAAAAAACACTTGTCACAAGGTGCGGGCGCACTATAATCGATAATAATTATCGATAGCAGGAGGACCTGCCCTGCGCCGGGCCGGAACCATGACTCCCCAGAGGCTCGCGGTACTGGAGGCGCTCCGGTCCGTGTCCTGTCATCCCACGGCGGACGAGCTCTTCGATTCGGTGCGCCGCCGGCTCCCGCGCGTGAGCCTGGCCACGGTCTATCGAAATCTCGAGCTCCTCGCGCGGATGGGCCTCGCGACGGCCATCTCGGTCCCGGGCATGCCGCGGCGCTTCGACGGGGACACGCGCGAACACCTCCACGTCCGCTGCGAGCGCTGCGGCAGAATCGCCGACGCTCATTTGCGCGGCGCCGTGCCTCTTCCGGAACCGCCGCGGACGGTCGCTGGCTTCGGCGTGAGGGGCTGGCATCTCGAGCTCGTCGGGCTCTGCCCGGCCTGCCGGCGGAGCTCGGCGCGGCGAGGTCCTCGCGGAAGGGCGGAGCGCGAACGATGAGCGTCGGGCGGGCCGGACGCGCCTTCTTCGAGTCGCTCTACGCCAGGTTCAACAGGCGCGAGCTCGTCCATCCCGACCCGCTCGAGTTCCTTTACGAGTATGAAGACGTCCGCGACCGCGAGATCGCGGGCCTGGTGGCCTCCTCGCTCGCCTACGGGAGGGTGGCGCAGATCCTGCGGAGCGTCGGCGACGCGCTCTCCCGGCTGGGGAACTCGCCCGCGCGGACGCTCGAACGCTCGTCGGCCTGCGAGCTCCGGCGCGCGTTCGCCGGGTTCCGGCACAGGTTCACGACCGGCCTCGAGCTCGCGAGCGTCCTCTACGGCGCGCGCGAGCTCGTCCGCAAGCACGGCTCCCTGGGGGCCTTCGTCGCGCGCTCGCTCGACCGGCGCGGCGGGAACGTCCTCGGCGCGATCTCGGCCCTGGTGCGGGAGATCGACCGCCGCTCTGGACGGCGGCACTCTGGCCTGCTGCCCCTGCCGGGGGAGGGGAGCGCCTGCAAGAGGCTCAATCTGTACTTCAGGTGGATGGTCCGGCGGGACGACGTCGACCCCGGCGGCTGGGAGGGCGTGCCGCGCGCGGCGCTCGTCGTCCCGCTCGACACGCACATGCACCGGCTGGCGATCGCGCTCGGTCTCACCGAGCGCCGCACCGCAGACATGGCCGCGGCGCTCGAGGTCACCGCGGCGTTCAGGTCCTTTGCGCCGGAGGACCCGGTGCGATATGACTTCGCCCTCACGCGGCTCGGGATCAGGCCCGACCCTGATTGCCGCGCGCTCCTCCGGGAGCTGGGCCGGGACCGGCGCGCCTGCCGAGACGGAACGGAGGCCGCCTAGTGCTTGCGCTCCTCGCCGCCGCCGACACCGCTCGCGGGTCGTTCCTCGAGCGCCTCGGCGACATCCCCGCGGAGGCGTTGGGGGTCTTCGCCGAGATGGCGCCGTACCTTCTCTTCGGCTTCCTCGTCGCGGGGCTCCTCTCGGTGCTGATCTCGCCGGAGACCGTCGAGCGCCACCTGGGCGGGCGGGGCGTCTTCCTGCCCGCGCTCAAGGCGGCGATCCTCGGCGTGCCGCTGCCCTTGTGCTCCTGCGGGGTGATACCGGTCGCCGCGTCGCTCAGGCGCCACGGGGCGAGCCGCGGGGCGACGGCGTCGTTCCTGATCTCCACGCCGCAGACCGGTATCGACAGCATACTCGCGACCTACAGCATCCTGGGACCGGTGTTCGCAGTCGCGAGGCCGATCGCGGCCTTCCTGAGCGGCCTGGCCGGGGGCGTGGCGGTGAGCTATGTCAACGAGGGGCGCGAGGAGCGGTCCGCCCCCGACGCGCGTCCCCGCTGCGACGGCGCCTGCTGCGCGAGGCGCACCGGCAGTTGGTTCACGAGGTCGTTAGGGTACGGTTTCCTGACGCTGCCCCGCGACCTGTGGAAGCCGATGCTGGGGGGGCTGGCGGTCGCCGCGGCCCTGGGGGCGCTCGTCCCGCCCGGGCTCGTCGCCGAGTACCTGGGCGGTGGGAGCGTGGCGCGGGACCTCCTCGCGATGCTCGTCATGCTGGTCGTGGGCCTCCCCGTGTACGTCTGCGCGACGGCCTCCGTGCCGATCGCGGCGGCGCTCCTGCATGTCGGGGTCTCGCCCGGGGCGGCGTTCGTCTTCGTCATGGCGGGGCCGGCCACGAACGCCGCGACGATCGCCACGATCGCGAGGCTCATGGGCAGGCGCACGGCCCTCGTCTATGTGCTCGCGATGGTGGCCTCGGCCCTCGTCGCCGGCTTCGCCATGAACTGGGTGACCGTGGCCGCGGGCGTCTCGCACGCCGAGCACGCCGCGCACGCTCTCCTCCCGGTCTGGGCGAAGTACGCCGCGGCGCTCGTCCTCGCGGGCGTCTTTGCCTTCGCCGCGCTTGGCGACGTCATTCTCGCCGGGAGGAGCCCGGCGCCCGGCCCCGCCGCGCCGCAGGACCCGAGGCGGACGCTCCTCGAGGTCAGGGGCATGACGTGCGCTCACTGCGCGGAGGCGATCAAGAAGGCGCTCGAGGCGGTGAGCGGCGTGGAAAGGGCGGAGGTCAGCTACCGGACCGGCACCGCGACGGTGTGGGGCGACAAGGTCGACGAGGCCGGCCTCCGCAGCGCGGTCGAAGAACTCGGCTACGAGGTGACAGAGGCCAGGTCGGCAACCGGTTCGCAAGGAGACGGGGCCTGAGGGGAGCGGTCCCCTCGAGGCCATTGGCGAAAGGAGAAGGACATGGGGCTCAAGGGAACGAGGACCGAGAAGAACCTCCTCGCCGCGTTCGCGGGGGAGTCGCAGGCGCGGAACCGCTACACGTACTTCGCGAGCGCCGCGCGGAAGGAGGGCTTCGAGCAGATCGCGGACGCCTTCGACGAGACCGCGAGCCAGGAGAAGGAGCACGCCAAGCGCTTCTTCAAGTTCCTGGAGGGCGGCGACGTCGAGATAACGGCGGCGTTCCCCGCCGGCAGGATCGGCTCTACGGCCGAGAACCTGAAGGCCGCCGCGGCGGGCGAGAACCACGAGCATTCGGTTCTATATCCCGGCTTCGCGAAGGTCGCCCGCGAAGAGGGTTTGGAGGAGATCGCCAAGGTCTTCGATTCGGTCTCGGTCGCCGAGCGCCAGCACGAGAGGCGGTACCTCGGCTTCCTGAAGAACGTCGAGGCCGGGACCGTGTTCAAGAGGGACAAGCCCGTCGTCTGGCGGTGCAGGAACTGCGGGTATCTGCACCAGGGCAGGGAGGCCCCGGAGGCCTGTCCGGCCTGCGCGCACCCGAGGGCCTTCTTCGAGCTCCTCTGCGAGAACTGGTAGCTCAGGCGCGCCGGGCCTGTCGTTCCGTCGTCGCGAGGCAAGGCGCGGCGGCCCGAGTCCCCGCGGCGGGAGGATCGTTTCCCGCCGAGTTGCGGCCGCCGGCGGGCGCGCTTAGGCTGCGCGCGGATTGGAGGGTTCCGATGCCGATAGCGTTCAATGCCGACGAGGTCCTGGGGATGGCGGAGCAGATCGAGAGGAACGGCACGAGCTTCTATCGCAAGGGGGCGTCCATCGTTAAGGACGAGGAGACGAAGAAGCTCCTCGACGATCTCGCCCGCTGGGAGGAGACGCACGAGAAGCTCTTCAAGGCCATGCGGGCCGAGCTCACCGACGAGGAGAGGGCCGCCACGGCGGCCGACCCCGACGGCGAGGCCGAGCTCTACATCCAGGCGATGGCGGACACGCACGTGTTCAACGTGAAGAAGGATCCGCTCAAGCTGCTCGCCGGGAAGAAGAAGCCCCTCGACGTCCTGGCCGCGGCCCTGGAGTTCGAAAAGGACTCCATCCTCTTCTTCATGGGGCTCTCGCGGGCGGTGCCGGCGCGCCTGGGCAAGGACCGCGTGGACAAGATCGTCCAGGAGGAGTTCAGGCACGTCGCCTTCATCAACAGGCGCATGGGGGCGCTGAAGAAGGCCTAGCCGGGCGGCGCGCGCCGTATCGATTCCGAGCCGGCCGAGGGTGCGGGCGTCCCGGGCAAGGCGGGAGGCGGCTCGGGGACGCTCGCGACGATGCTCTCGGCGTAACAGCCCGCGCCCGGTCGGGGGAAGGTCTCCGCATGTCCGTCGACCTCGATGCGCTCCTCACGATGAGCTACGGGCTGTACCTGGTCACCTCGCGCAAGGGCGAGCGCCTGAACGGCCAGGTCTCGAACGCCGTGATGCAGGTGACCGACTCCCCCCCGCGCCTGGCGGTAGCCATCAACAGGAGCGAGCTGACGCACGAGTTCATCGAGTCGAGCGGCGTCTTCGCCGTCACGGTCCTGGACGAGGAGACGCCGATGGAGCTCATAGGTCTCTTCGGCTTCAAGTCGGGGCGCGACGTGGACAAGCTCGCCAGGGTCTCGTATTCGACAGGGGTCACCGGGTGCGCGCTCGTCCGCGAGCATGCCCTGGCCTGCCTCGAGGCGCGCGTAACGGGGCGGCTCGAGGCGGGCAGCCACACCATCTTCCTCGGGGAGGTGGCCGACGCGCAGATCCTCGGCCGCGGTCGGCCGATGACGTACGCCTATTACAGGGAGGTCCTCAGGGGCAAGACACCGCCCACGGCGCCCACGTACAGGGCGCCCGGCGCATCCGTCGAGCGGCCCCTGGGAGGAGCCGGTGCGCGGGAGGAGGGGAACGCCGTGGCGACTGCGAAGAAGTACGTCTGCGACGTGTGCGGTTACATCTACGACCCTGAGAAGGGCGATCCGACGAGCGGCGTCGCGCCCGGGACGCCCTTCGAAAAGCTCCCCCCCGACTGGGTCTGCCCCGTCTGCGGCGCGGGGAAGGACCAGTTCTCTCCCGCGGACTGACCCGAGGCGTATTCGCGCCACGGCCGCGGGGACGCCGCACAGGCCGCGTCCGCCGTCAGGGGCCTTCCCCGTGGTGCGACAGGGCGAACGCGGCGGCCTTCAAGAGGTCATCTGCGCCGAACGGTTTGCGGACCACCTTGCCGCCGCGCGCGACGATGCGTCCGGTGAGCCGTTCGTCGAGGTCGTGGGCGGTGAGGAAGAGGATCCTCTCCCTCAGCTCGGGCCTCGCCTCGACCACGCCGTCGTAGAGCTCCGTGCCCGTCAGCCCGGGCATCATGATGTCGAACACGGCGAGGTCGAAGCTCCCCGACCTCACCGCTTCGAGCGCGCGCGCGGGCTCGCTCGTGGCCCAGACGTCGGCGCCGGCGCTCCTCAAGATCCTCGTGACGAGCTCGCGCACGCCGTCGTCGTCGTCCACCACGAGCACCTTCCTCCCGGCGATGGCCCGCGGGTCGAGGAACTGGGGGGCGGAGCGCTCCGCGGCATCGGCCGACGCGCCGAGGAGCATCTCCGAGCGGCTCAGGCGGCGGGTCGTGAAGGATCTCGCCTTCGGGGCTGGCGGAACGGCCTCGCGGGTCGGCGCCGCGGCTGGCGCGGACGGAAGCGCCCCGGTCCCTTCCGTCTTCGTCTCTACCGGCGCGGGGGGCGAACTCGTCTCCACTCTGGCGAGCTCCCCCTGAGCGGCGGGAAGGCCCTCGGCCTCGCACCTGCGGAGGAACTCCGCTTCGTCCGAGGCGGCCGCGGCGGCGTCCGCGGCCCCGACGAGTCCCGTGCCGACCAGGGCTAAAAGCTCCGAATCGAGCGTCATCATCCCGGCCCGCCCCATGAGCTCCGCGAGGCCGGCGGCACCCGATTCCCGGATGGAGGCCGCGACCGTGGCCGTGGAGACGAGCACCTCGAAGGCCGAGATCGTGCCGCGGCCGTCCCTGCGCGGGAGCCTCCTCGCCGAGAACGCGCCCGCTAGCGCCCCGGCGAGCGCCGAGCGCGCGGCGCGGCGCATATGCTCGGGGAAGAAGCCGAGCACCCTTTCGATCGCGGCCGAGGCGCCCGGCGCCAGCACCTCGGCGAGCACGAGGGCGCCCCCGGCCGCGGCGTCGAGCACCGCCTCGGCCGTGGGGAGGTCGTCTATACCTCCACAGAGAACGACGTCAGCGCCCATCGAGAGCGCCTCGCGCACCCCGGCGGCGAGGCTCGCGCAGTGGACGCCCGCCTCGAGCTGGACCACGAGCGCGCCCCGGGATTCGTGCACGTACTCGACCGCCCGCTCGACGGTCACGACGAGCCGCGCCCTATCCGCGCGCGAGTTGAGCGCCGCGACCATCGCCGCGAGCGCCGCGGTCTTCCCGCAGCCGGGAGGGCCAGCGGCGAGCACGAGCCCCCTCCTCCGGTCGGCGAGTCTTCGGACCGCCTCCGGCAATCCGAGGGCGTCGAAAGAGGCCGGCTCGCGCGGTATGCGTCTCAGGAGCAGTACGAGCCCCAGGCGATCGCGGCAGGTCCGGACCAGGAGCCGGCCGAGACCTTCCCTCTCGCAGACGAAACTCGCCCGGCGAGTTCCTTCGGCGGCGGAGGCGAGCTCGCCGAGGAGCGCCTCGAGGGCCGTCCCCGCTATCGGCTCGGCGCCCGAGGCCCTCAGCCGGCCTCCCGCGCGCACGTGGGGCCGTCTCCCAGTCGAGAGGAGCAGCTCCTCGACGCCTTCGGCGGCGAGCGGGGCGAGGAGACCGGAGGTGTCGAGCTCGGCCATTCGCACCCCGCAGTTCCGGTCTGGCGGTCGGGGGTCGAACCTTCGGGCCGCCGTCTGCCGCCAGACATGCGGCGCCGGCCGCCCGAAGCGGCGATTCGCACTCTAGTCCCGCCGGTTCGGGCGCGCAAGGGCCGGACGTACCGAGTCATCCCACCCGTTCCGTGCGGCCATCGGCCCGAAGGGCGCGGATGGGCGCGCCGGCGGCATTCTCAAGCATGCCTATCGGGTTGACGAAGAGGCCTCCGGCCTGTGGTGGGCTACGGGTCGCCGGCTCGGACTGCGCCCTCCGCGCGGGAAAGGGCCGGAGTTGCTGATGCACGCCTGTGGGACTCCGACCGCAATGCGACGGGGTTCGCCACCGCGTAACCGCATCGCGCGCCGCTCGAAACCTGGCGCAAGAGCCGTGCCGGTGACGCCCCCGGCACGGCTCTTGCGCTCCTGGTGCCGCGCCATTCGCGAAGGCTCGGAGCAGCGCAATGACCTCCCTGACGGCCCCCACCCGATGCGGGCCGTCAGGGAGGTCATTGCAACACATGGAACCGGTCTCGTTGCGCGTTACGGTTGCCTCAGCCGAACTCGGGTCCAGTGCCCAACGCACGCGCGACCTCGCGGAAGCCATTCCACTCCGGGGCACGGCGACCGCGCGCACGGGACGCGACTCGGAGCCCTCTGGCCTCATACCAATCCGGCAGTTCGGGCCCGGTCCTCCGGCTTCTCCGGAGGTCGATAGGAGCTCAGAAAACGTCGAAGGCCACAATGGATAGTGGTGTTCCGAGTCAACCCAATAGGCGTATTCTCAAGAGCCCTGGTCGATCGGTACCATGCTCGGGCCCCTCCGACCGTTCGACCGGTTGCGCAGCCCCAGGGGCCGCTCCCCCGGATCGCCTCGAGACCCTGCACCAGGAGCCACGAACTCCGCGGCGAACCGCGCCTGCATCCGCTCGAGGCGACGTTCGCCTGGCTCGAGTTCGCCGGGGGAGCGACATGCGACAAAGGCATCGCCGCCTGTCGCGTCCCGAAGGCTGCCTGCGTGGACGCGCCGATCCCCGGCCCCGCCGGCGCTCCGAAAGGACCCCGCCCGGCGCCTGCGCATGTGCCGCGACCATGCGAGTCGCCATCAGGCTGCCGGTGGTCCCGCGACCGGAGGCGCGCCGGTGCCCGCCGGGTCCGCGCTCATAGCGAGAGCACAGCCCCCGCGCGGAGCGGTGTGAAATCGTGGCCGAAGACGTGCGCGGCCGCCGCCTCCGCCGAAGCGCCCGTGCAGTGCCCCAGTGCGACGCGTTCGACGCCCAGGCGTTCGAGCGCGGCCATCGTGCGCTCGATCCTGTCGGCGTCCGCCGAGCGCAGGTGCGCGCCGCCGATGACCGCCTCCACGTCGGCGCACAGGGCGGCCTCGCGCGCCGCGAGGACAGAGTTGACGAGCCCGCGGTGAGCGCACCCGACGAGGATCGCTATCCCTCCGGCGCATCTCACGGCGAGCGCGAGCTCCTCGTGGAACTCGTCCGGCTCGATGCCTCCCGCGAAGGTGGGGCGACACAGCCCGACTTCCCCGATCGCTGTCTCCTCGCGCAGCGAGATCTCGCCCGTGACGAAGAATCCCGGCAGGATCTCCCTGGGGCCGGGCTCCTCCCGGAAGAGCGCGCCCATCCGTTCGAGTTCGTCCCGTCCGAAGGGAACGCCGATGTCGCGCGAGTCCGCGTCCGAGACGCGGAGCCTCCGCTCGAAGAAACCGGGCCGGACGTGAACCGCCAGTCGCCGGCGGGCGCGCGCGAGCACCGCCCTCAGGCCGCCCGCGTGGTCGTAGTGGCCGTGGCTGACGACGACGGCGTCCAGTCGCGCGAGGGCATCGCCCAGCCCCAGGGTCTCGGCGTTTTCCGCCGCGAGGCCGCTCGCGCCCGTGTCGAACAGCACTCGACGTCCGTGCGCCTCGACCAGGATCGCGAGCCCGTGCTCGGCCTCGATCGGCGCGCCGGGCGCCGCTTCGTTTTCGACGAGGACGGTCAGTCGCATCTCGTGCCCGTCGCGCCCCCCGAGTCGCCATGCCCGCGCCCGCTATTTCTCGCAGCGCGGCCTCGCGCACGGGCCGTCCCTGCCGCAGCAGGTCGGTCCCCCGGTCGAAGGCCTCTGGCACGAGGACCGGGGCGGTGTGCCTTGACCAGGTTCAGGTACGCGATGCCGGCGTCGCGGAGCGCCGCCTCGAAGCTCGCGAGCTTCTCGCGGTCCTTGCCGACCCCTTTCGTCAGGAATATGCGCCTCGGGAGCATCGGCGGGAACGAACGCACGTGCTCGGCGAAGGCCAGAAGAGGGCTCGTTTCCCGACCGTCGAGGGAGGAGTCAGGGGCGCCCACGACGCTTGTCTTTTCTTGCGAGCGGCCCTCGAGGGCTCAGTGGTCGCAGGCGTTATCGCCCGTGACGAGCGTCCCGGCCAGGTACGACCTCACGAGCTCCTCCGGGGCCTCGGGCGGGGCGCCGACCAGGACCTCGATCCCCTGCTCGGCGAAGAGGCCCTGGGCCCTCGCCCCCATGCCGCCCGCGATGATGACCTTCGCGCCCTTCGAGGCGAGCCAGCGCGGGAGGAGCCCCGGCTCGTGCTCGGGCGCGGGCACGTCCTCGCGCGAAGAGATCTTGCCATCGGCCACGTCGACCAGGGCGAACGCCTCGCAGTGGCCGAAGTGCTGCGAGAGCTTCCCCTGTGCAAGAGGGATCGCGATGCGCATGAGTCGGTCCTTTCCGCTGCGGGCCTCCGGCGACCCGGCCGGTTCGGTCAGGCCGAGCACCGAGGCCACGATGGCGCTGAAGCTCCTCTGCGCAGCCGAGTCGCCCGGCCGCCTCGCGAAAGGCGACCCCGAGTCGGCCGAGTCCACCACGGCCGGGTCGAGCGGGAGCTCGCCGAGGAAGCGGACTTTCGCCTCTTCGGCCAGCCGCCTGCCTCCCCCTGACTTGAACACGTCCACCCGTTCGCCGCAGTTCGGGCAGACGAAGCCCGACATGTTCTCGACCACGCCGAGGACGCGCATCCCGAGCTGATCGCAGAAGGTGATCGACCTGCGCACGTTCGCGGTCGAGGCGTCCTGGGGCGTCGTGACGACGATGGCGCCATCCGCGTCAGGGAGGAGCTGGCAGACCGAGAGCGGTTCGTCGCCCGTGCCTGGAGGCGCGTCGATCACCAGGTAGTCGAGTTCGCCCCATGCGGTCTCGCCGAGGAGCTGCCTGATCACCGTGTGCTTCATGGGTCCGCGCCAGATGACCGCGTCCGCGGCATCCTGGAGGAGGAAGCCCACCGACATCACGCGGAGCCCCGCCGCCTCGACCGGCAGCATGAGGCCCCCCTCGGCGACACCGACGGCCCGGCCCTCCAGGCCCAGGAGCTTCGGCACGCTCGGGCCGTGGACGTCCACATCCAGTAGCCCGACCCGACGCCCGGCGTCGGCCAGGGCGGCCGCGAGGTTCACCGAGATCGTGGACTTGCCCACGCCGCCCTTCCCCGAGAGCACGACGATCTTGTGCCGGACCGAGCCCATGCGCTCGGTGACCTTCGCCTCGAGCTCGCGAGCGTCAGCCATCGCAGCGCGCCTCCTGAGCGACTAGTCCAGCCCGCTCGAGCCCGAGGAGCCCCAGAAGCTCGTGCCACACCGCGCGCACTGCGCGCGAGGCGGGCCCGTCGGACGACTCCACGAGCGTGCGGCCTTCGACCTGCGCGCGCGTGACGCCGGCGTCATAGGGCACGCGGCGGACGACCCGGAGCCCGGCCAGGCCCGCGGCGCGCTCGATCTCGTCGGCCTTCGAGGGGTTGATGTCCCACTTGTTCACGCAGACCGCCGCGGGGACCATGAGCCTCGCGGCGAGCTCCGCCGCCCTGCGGAAGTCGTGGAGCCCGGAGACCGTCGGCTCGGTGACGATGAGCGCGAGCTCCGCCCCCGTGAGCGACGCGATCACCGGGCAGCCGATCCCCGGCGAGCCGTCCGAGATCACAAGACGCGCGCCCGAGACCTCCGCGAGCCTGCGCGCCGTCGCCCTGATCGCCGTGACGAGCTTCCCGGAGTTCTCCCGCCCGGGAGAGAGACGCGCGTGGACTAGCGTGCCGAAGCGCGTCTCCGAGACGAACCATTCCCCCGATACTCTTTCAGGAAAGTCGATCGCCTTCACGGGGCAGAATCGGACGCAGACGCCGCAGCCCTGGCAGGCGGACTCGTCGATGGCGAAGATGTGAGTGCCCTCGGGCCCGTCCGTTCGCTCGACCGCGTCGAACCGGCAGCGCGCGAGGCACGCACCGCAGCCGATGCAGTCGGCCTCGCGGATCCGGGCGACGCGGCCGGAGCTGAACTCCTCCCGACTCCTGACGCGCGGCGCGAGGACTATGTGCAGATCGGCCGCGTCCACGTCGCAGTCGGCGACGACCGCCGCGCCTCCCGCGAGGGCCGCGAACGACGCCGCGAGGCTCGTCTTTCCGGTGCCGCCCTTGCCGCTGATGATGACGAGTTCTTTCAAGCCTGGAGCCGCCTCTCCAGGACCGCAAGGAGCGCCTCGAAGGCTCGGCCGACGCCATCCACCGCGTCCGCGGCGAGTTCCCCGCGGGAACACGCCTCGGCCACGCGGCGGTCGTCCGGGAGTTCGGCGAGCACCTCGATCCCGCGCGCGACGCACCACTCGCGCGCCTCCGGGCGCTCAGGAGTCGCCCGGTTCACCACCACGCCGAACGGCAGCCCGAGCCTGCGCACGACCTCGACCGCGATCTCGAGATCGTGCAGGCCGAAGGGCGTGGGCTCCGCGACGAGCAGGACGTAGTCCGCGCCGCGCATCGTCTCCACAGCGGGGCAGGCGGCGCCAGGAGGGGCGTCGAGAATCGCGAGGCCGCCGCCCTGCGCCGCCGCCTGCACCTGGCGTATGAGCGGAGGGGACATCGCCTCGCCTATCGTCAGCACGCCGCCGACATACCGCACGCCGTCCGACGAGCCCGTGTCGATCCGGCCGATCGTCCGCTTGCCCTCGGCGATCGCTCCGGTCGGGCAGACGAGCGCGCAGCCCCCGCAGCCGTGGCAGAGTTCGGGGAAGACGAGCGGCTTCGTCTTGAGCGACACGATCGCACTGAAGCGGCACATCCTTCCGCACTCGCCGCAGGCGGTGCACTTCTCTTCGTTCACGACGGGCACCGGCACGCACGCCGGCTCCGACCTGTCGACGCGCGGCTTCAAGAAGAGATGCACGTTCGGCGCCTCGACGTCGCAGTCGACGAGAGTTGTCTCGCGCCCGGCGCGCGCAGCAGTGACGGCCAGGTTCACGGCGACGGTGGTCTTCCCCGTGCCGCCCTTGCCGCTCGCGACGGCGAGTGCGCGAGTCGCGCCGCACTGCGCGGCTCGCGTCCTGCGAGACTCCACATCGGGAGTCAGGCCCTGCGCGTCATCGCCGCGCCGCAGGAGGGGCACTTCACACTCGAGCAAGGTGTTCCTCGTTCATGGGGTGCGACCGTCCCGCAGCGAGGGCAGACGCACTCGCCGGGCGGGCCGCCGCGGCCCATCCCGCCGCGACCTGCGCCCGGGCCTCGGCCCGGAGGGCCGGCCGGCGGCCCCGTCCCGTCACGCCTCGGCATGTTGTCCTCGTCCCCGTTCCCGGCCTACGGCTTGTCCTTCGCGGCCGCCTCGAGCTCGTCGATCCGCTTCCTGATCTCGCCGAGCGACTTCTCAAAGAACTCCGCCTGGCGCTTCAGGGCGTCGAGCTCCTGCTCGGGCTCGAGCGCTGCCGCGCCCCGGGGCGCCCCGCCGAACCACGCCCAGCCGGGGATGCCCGTGGCGAGGTACCTCCAGCGCCACCCGCGTCCGCGACCTCCGAAGCCCCTCCCGAAGAACCCGCGCCCGAGGCCACGGCCGGGCATCGGGTTCATGTGGCCCGGCACGGGAAACCCCGCGCAGAACCCGGCCGCGCGCCCCGTCATGGGGCCCATTCCCATCGGTCCCGTTCCGTCTCCACCCGGCATGACGACCTCCTTTCGACATCGCGGGCGACGTATCCGCCCGCCCGACCTCACCAGTGACCTTCCACATCGGCCGCATCGGCGGCCTCGAGTCTCCCGGACAGGTACGCCTTCACGGCCTCGCGCACCGTCCCCGTCGCCCCGCTCACGACCTCGATCCCGGCGGCCGACAGTGTCCTGAACGCCTTCGGCCCCACGTGGCCGGTGATGAGGACCTCCGCGCCGCGCTCGGCTACCGTCCGCGCGGCCTGGATGCCGGCTCCCTGCGGGGCCTCGAGGTTCTGCGCGTTCGGCACGCACTCGAACGCCCACGTCTCGGGGTCCACCAGAATGAATCCTCGAGCCCTGCCGAACCGCTCGTCGACGGGGCAGTCGAGGTCGGCGCCTTTCGCGCTCACCGCTATCCTCATGGTCCGCACCAGCCCCTTCCGTGTCGTCCCGAGCCGCAGCCTCGGCCGCCTCTCCACCGCCGCCGTCTCCCGCAGCAGCCGGGCATCACGAATCTCTCCGCGGGAAGCTCGCCCTGCACGAACGCGGCGAGCACCTCCTCGGCGTCGCCGCAGAGCCACGGGAGGACTTTCACACCCTTCGCCTCGGCGAGCGCCAGGAGCGGCCCCGAGATCGCACCGCAGAGGAGCGTCCCCACGCCGAGCGAGGCGAGCCGCTCTACGCGCCCGGGAGGCGTCTCGCCTGCGAGGCTTATCTCCTCGCGCCCCGACTCTCGCCCGTCGAGCACGTCCGCGACGATCGCCCTCTCGGACCAGTCGAAGACCGGCGAGAGCCGCCCCTCGCAGACGGGCACCGCGATCTTCACGCATTCCTCCGATGGCTATTCAGCACGATTCGTGCCATGACGACCTCGGTCGGCCGCTATCGCGGAACTCGCCTATCGGCAAGGCGTTGCGGGTGGCCGAGGGCTGGGGCGGATTCGGCAGGACGGGTGCAGAATGCAACCGAGGCCGCTCAAGTGGGTGCAGAATGCACCCGGGCTATCAGCGCCCCGGCTCTCCGATCGCCAGGGCCTTCATCTTGCGCCAGAGCGTGGTCTTGTTGATACCGAGCTCCCGCGCGGCGGCGAGCCGGTGCCAGTCGTTGCGCCTCAAGGCCTCGATTATGGCGCGCCTTTCGAGCTCCCTGAGCGAAAGCCCGCTCGCAACTTCCCCCCGCTTCGGCGCGAGGTGCTCCGGGAGGTGCGCGGGTTCTATCCGCCCCGAGCCGGCGAGCGCAGTGGCGTGCTCGATCGCGTTCTGGAGCTCGCGGACATTGCCCGGCCAATCGTGCGACATGAGTCGGCCCATCGCCTCGCTCGACACCTCTGGCTTCGGGATTCCCCTGATGCTCGCGAGCCTTGCCAGGAAGTGCTCGACGAGGAGGGGGATGTCTTCCCTGCGCTCGCGCAGGGGCGGCAGGTCCACGCGGACGACGTTCACGCGGTAGTACAGGTCCTGCCTGAAACGGCCCTCCGCGACGAGCCTTTCGAGGTCCCGATTCGTCGCGCAGACGATCCTCACGTCGGCCTTCACTGGCGAGCTCGAACCGACCGGCTCGTATTCCCGCTCCTGGAGGACGCGCAGGAGCTTCACCTGGACGCCCGGCGGCACGTCGCCGATCTCGTCGAGGAAGAGCGTCCCGCCCTCGGCCAGGGCCACTCGCCCTTTGCGGTCCCGCCTCGCGTCGGTGAACGCCCCCGCGACGTGGCCGAAGAGCTCGGACTCGAGCAGCGTCTCCGGGAGCGCCGCGCAGTTCACGGCCACGAAGGGGCGCTCCTTCCGCGGCGACAGCGAATGGATCGCCCTCGCGACGAGCTCCTTGCCGGTGCCCGACTCGCCCGTGACGAGGACCGTGGAGCCGGACTCGGCGACCCGGGGGAGAACCGCGAAGACGGAGCGCATCGCGGCGCTCTTCGCGATCATGTCGGCGAACGAATACGAGCCCGCGAGTTCCTTCCTGAGCGCGTCGAGCTCCGAGAGGTCGCGAAAGGTCTCGACGCCTCCGACTACGCGGCCCTTCTCGTCGCTCAGCACCGCTGTGGATACGCTGATCGGGATCCGCCGGCCGTCGGCGCGGACGATCTCCACGCGGGCGTTAACGACCTGGCGGCCGTCGGCTAGCGTTTTCTTGAGGGCGCAGGCGGACTCGCAGATGCTCGCGCGGAAGACCTCGCGGCAGGGCCGGCCCAGGGCCTCCTCGCGCGGAATGCCCGTGATCTCCTGGGCGGCGCGGTTGAAGAACGTGATCCGCCACTCGCGGTCCACGGTGAACACGCCGTCCGCTACCGAGTCGAGGATCGCGGCGGCATGCCTCAAGCCGCCGTCCTCGGCCGGGTCTGTGCGCTTCCGCGATGTCATGGCTCCCCGCCGACCAGCCTCCCTGGAGTACCGCCATCGTGTCAAGGAGCTCGCGCCCGCCCCAGGGTCATTAATCGTCCGTGACTGCACCGGCCTCCATGGGCAAGCCAGCGGCTTCGTTTCGAGGTGTTCTTCGGTTCGTTTCGGTTCGCCATAGGGAGCGCTATGTTCGTTTCGCCCACGACCTGGTCCCGGGCGTGGTCGCCTCGGGCTCGGCGGCCGTTGCGCAGATCGCCCACGCGTGCCCGCGCCCTGGCCTGCGCGAGGCGGCTCCATTCCGGCGGCGCCCCATCGCGCTCGATATGTCGGCCCGCGGGCATGCCGTCCCGGCGGCGGAGGGGCGCGGAATCGGCGAGCGCCCGGCGGACTCTGCCGCCCGCGTCTACGCCAGGCCGAGGCGCTCGAACTGCTCGGGCGGGGAGTCGTTCTCCTTCATCAAGCGCACCATCAGCTCGATCATGCGTTTCTCGACGGCCTCGTCCCGGATGGGCCTTGCCTGCGCGGGGTCGGCCTGGAGGTCGAAGAGCATGGTGCCGAAGCGGTGCTTGCTCCAGTTCCCGCCGGCGTTCGTCCTGAGGAGCCGGCAGCCCTTTGTGAAAGAGAAGGGGCCGGCGAGCTCCGCGGTGCGCATCTCCTCGAGCCTGAAGAAGCCCCTCATGTGGGTGGGCATGCAGGTGTAGTTGAAGAGGGGGGCGTTATCCTCCCCGACCGGGGCCCGCATGTACACGTAGCGCCCGTCGGTGCAGTTGACGTGGGCGCCGTGCATGCCGAAGAGCCCCGCCTCGCGGATCGGCCGGTCGCCCTCGACGACGCCCCTGAGCGGCACCCCCTGCATGTCCCGGGGCCGCTCGATCCCGAAGAACTCGAGTAAGGTCGGCGCCAGGTCTATGGTCTGGACGAGCGCTCTGCGCCTGACGCCGCCGACGCCTACGCGCGGGTCCCAGACGAACAGCGGTGTGTGAGCCACCTCGTTGTAGAAGGGCGCCCAGCACTTGCCCCACATGTCGTGCTCGCCCAGGAGGAACCCGTGATCGGTGTTGACGATGAGCAGCGTGTCCTTCCAGAGGTCGTAGCGGTCCATCAGGTCGAGCACCCGACCCAGGTAGTGGTCGCACATGGAGTGGAGCGCGGCCGACTCGAACCGGCAATGGGCGACCTGCTCAGGCGTCTCCTTCACGAAGTCATAGCCGGGCCAGTCGAAGTGCGGGCCGCTGTAGCGGTGCGGATAGAGGTCCTTGAAGCGCTGCGGGGAGAAATAGGGCTCGTGCGGGTCGAAGGTCTCCACGTGGAGGAACCAGCCGTCCTGGTCGCGGTTCGTCTCCAGGAACTCGAGAGCCATGGCGAAGGTCTTCGGCTGAGGTTGGTCCTCCTCCCTGGTCATCCTGGAGCGGTTGACCCAGTCATGCCGGTACCAGGAGTCGCGCCCCAGGTCCCGGCGCGGGTTCAGGTCCTCGGCAGGGATGGGGACGCGGTCCGTCAGGTCGCACTTCCAGCGGTCGCCCTCCTGGCCGCGGGAATACTCCCAGCTACTGTAGCGGTTGTGGTAGGTCGAACCGCCGTCCTCCCAGTAGTGGTAGTGGTCGCTCACCAGGTGCGAGTAGATGCCATTCTTTTTCAGTATCTCAGGCATGGAGTCGTCGAAAGGTTCGAGCGGACCCCAGGAGCGGTGAAGGAAGTTGTAGCGCCCCGTATGGAGCTCCCGACGCGCCGGCATGCAGGGCATGCTGCCGACATAGCTGTTGTCGAAGGTCACGGTCCGCTGGGCCAGGCGCTCGAAGTTGGGGGTCTTGACCCAGTCGCATCCGTAGGGCGAGAGCATCCGTCGGTTGAGCGAGTCGAACATCACCATGATGGCCTTCATTGCGTTTCTCTCCCTCCCGGGCGGTTCCGCCCGCAGCAGACCTTGAACTTCCTGCCCGACCCGCAGGGACAGGGGGCGTTGCGCGAGGGGCTTTCGCGCGCCGGAGGCATGTTCGGCGGCAGCCGCCGCTCGCGGACGATCTCGGCGGCGAGCCTCCGGAAGCCAGGCATGGCGTGAGAGTAGAAGAGCTTCCATCCTGCGCACAGGGCGCTCAAGCGCCGCAGGTCGGCGCCGGCTCGGAAGCGGTGCTTCAGGCAGTCGCCGGCGCAGAGCTCGACCCACTCGCACGAGTCGCAGGCCTGGTTCCACTGGGCCTTGCGGCGGCCGAAGGCGCGGTACACCTCCGAGCCGCCCATCGCCTCCCATGTGTCGACCGCCACGTTGCCCAGCCTCAGGCCCTTCTCGACGAAGAAGTCGCACGGGTAGACGTCGCCGTTGTACTCGACCACGAAATACTGGCGGCAATCCTTCCCCATATGGCAGATGTTCGAGCCGCCCTCGACCATCTTCCAGAGCACCGAGTCGAAGAGCCGGACCGAGACCTTGTGTTCGTCCCGGCCGAGCCACTCGTCGTAGACGGCGCAGAGGAACTCTCCCCACCGCTCGCCGCCCACGGCGAAGGGGAGGGGCCTGCCCTCGGGGTCGAACTCCACGCAGGGGATGTACTGATGGTGCGAGTAGCCCGAATCACGCAGGTACCGGTAGACCTCCCGGCCCCGGCGGACGTTGGCGTCGCTCACGAGGACCAGTATGTTGAACTCCACGCCGGCCTTTTGCAGGCGACGGATCCCGCGCATCACGTCCGCGTGGGACGGCCGCCCCGAGGCGTTCTTCCGGTGGAGGTCGTGGACCTCCGGCGGGCCGTCCAGGCTCACCCCGAGCAGGAACTTGTACTCGGCGAAGTGTGCGGCCATCTCGTCGTCGATCAGCGTGGCGTTGGTCTGGAGGCCGTTCGCGACCACGGCCCCGCGCCTGCCGTACCTACTCTGGAGGGCCGTGACCTTGCGGAAGAACTCCGCGCCCATGAGCGTGGGCTCGCCTCCCTGCCAGCCGAAGGCGTACTGGGGCTGCTCTGTCGCCATGTAGCCAGAGATCACCTTCTCCAGGGTCTCGTCGGACATCCTGTGACGCGAGGTCTCCGGATAGAAGGTCGAGTGCCCCAGGTAAAAGCAGTACTCGCACCGGAGGTTGCAGTCGGCCGAGGCCGGCTTCACGAGGAGCGAGAACTGCCCCGTCATGCCGCTTCTTCCCGCCGCGAGCCCCCTGTTACGCTATCGCTCCTGCCGCAGAGGAGCCGACCTCGGTCGCGTACCTGCCGGTCTGCAGGCAGGCCCGTGCGGGCCCGCACACCGGCTGGCAGGTGAAGGCGTACTTGAAGCGCACGCCCTCGGCGGCCATCCGGTCCAGGTTGGGCGTGACCGGGAGCGGCTGGCCGTAGGCACCGACCGAGTCCCAGCGCTGCTGATCGGTGAAAAAGACGACAATGTCCGGTCTCGCCACGTCGGCCGCCTATTGTCCAGCCCTCTCCGTGCCTATCTCCTGCGTGGGCTCTGTTGCGTGCGTAGGTCTACCTCGTCGGGTACGGTCGTCAACGGTTTTCGATCGGACTTTGCGCCCGTCGGCTCAGCCCCGCGTCCTGCACGTTCCGAGAGGCCGCGTCCGAATGGCCTCAGGTTCGCCCAGCAGTTCACGCTCGCGCTTCGGAACGACTGCTTCGGCAGGCCGTCCGCCGCCCGCTCGTGGCGACGTTCGCCGAGTTCGGCTTCGCGGTCGGCGCGCTTCTCATTCCGCCCCCGCGCGCCGAGGCGCTGGCGCGGCCGTGTCGCTGCGGAGAAGGTATATCCTGACATGATAGTCGAAGGAGTCGTAGGAGTTATTCCGATCCGGCCCGGGCGTTGCCGCGAAGTCGACGAGCGCGCCCTGTCTCACATCGACCTCGAGGTCCGACCGAACCTTCGTCGGCGAGCGCCCGCCTGCGCGCCTGGAGAAGACCTCGCGCCCGTCGACGAGCACCTTGGCCTCGATGCCATCGCCCTGATTCCCGCAGCCCACGCTGAGCGCGATCTTGATCTTCCCCGCCACCTGGCTCTTCCAGCGGCGCACGGGCCACGCCCCCCGGGGGCCGCCCGCTCCGGCATGACCGCCGCCGCGGCCGAGCCTGAACCACGTCTCGCCCGGCCCCTGCCAGAAATAGCCCCAGTCGTCGTGAGACGGCGCCATGGGCTCGAAGTCGTCGTCTGTGTAGGGGCCCGATGGCTCGGCGCCGTCGCCCTGGCCCTGGCCGTCGCCGTCGTAGTGCCCGTAATACCAGCTCGCCTTGCCCTGCTCTCTCGCGTCGAAATCCTCGGCGGAATCGGCGATGACCTCGGGCCCGGCTACCACCTCCGCGATCGAACGGACCGCGCCCCTCACGAACACGGGGTCCAGGCCGAGCTCTAACCTCGCCCTTCCGCCCCTCGGCACGAGCGTCGACTCGTTCCCCATCATGTCGACGACGGCGAGGGGTTTGGATGTCACGAGCTCGATGTCGACCGGCTCGGTGCCCCAGCAGGCACGGATCTCTTCTCTCGCCCTCCTGAACAGGAAGACGTACGCGCGCGTGTACTTGCGATACGCCTCCCGCCCGACGTACTCGGCCCCGTAGAGCTGCCTGATGAGGTTCGCGTACGCCACGTAGGGCGGCTTCACTGCGTACCGGCCCCAGGGATGCTCGGGCTTCTCGACCAGACCCATGTCCGGGAAGTCCTGGTAGTTCCGCATCAGGTACCAGTACATCCTCTCCACCTTCTCGGAAAGGAGGAGAACGCACATCCTCGCGAGATACGATGCCCGTTCCCGGCCGAGACCCGCCATCGCGCCGAACTCGGTCGCCCAGACGGGCTTCTCTCTGCCGCCGTTGTGCTTTCTGATGAGCTCGCGGAGCTCGCGCAACTCGAGCTCCACGCCCTCGGGGACGTCTCGGTAGGGATGGATCACCACAGCGTCCATGTAGTCGAGACCCCCGCGCCTGAAGACGCCCTCCAGGTACGGAATCGGCACGTGCACGCACGCGCAACCGAGGAGCTTCACGTCCGGATACCTGGGTTTCAGGTACCCGTGCACGTGCTTGATCATCTCCGCGTAGTACCTCGGCCGGTCCGCCCGTGCGGCGGGAGGGCACCACGTCCCGTTGTATTCGTTCCAGACCTCCAGCCACCTGACCTGTCCGGCGTACCGCCTGAGGATCGCCTCCCCGTACCTGGCGTAGCCCAGGTAGCCCTCCGGGGTACTGGGCCCGTCCTCGTGATCGTAGAGCTTGTTGCCGAAGCTCATCACGATCAGCGGGTCGAGCCCGAGCCTCGCCGCCTCCTTCATGTAGCGGTCGGACCGCTCCGGGAAGATGTACTCGCCGCGCCTCTGCTCGACATGGGCCCAGTAGTGTTCGTCGCGGAATGAACCGATCCCGGCCTTCGCGATGAGCGGCATGACGTCCACGTCCCAGCCCTGGGCGAAGTGGCACATCACGCCGAAGGGGTTGTCCGGCATCTTGGCGATATCCACCGGCGTGATGACGGCGAAGGAGGTCAGCGTCTTTCCATCGAGTTCCAGGGTGAAGTAGCCCAGCCTCCCGGCAGGCGGCCTGATCAGGGCCAGGTCTCCCTTTGGCTCGGCGGCGCCTTCCGCAACCACGCCTCCCCAGAGGTCGCGGATCGCGAAGCGAACCGGGCCGTCGGCCCTGACCGGCAGGACCAGTTCGTCCGTGGTCAGGAAGACGTTGCCCAGAGGCATCTCCCGGCCCACCGCAGCCGCGGCGCAGAGGAGAACCGGACCGAACGAGAGCCCGCGAGCCATTCTCCTCACGTCGCGCCTCCTTCGGCCTGTCTTACCCCGGCCCTGTGACGCATCTGTCCCCGCAGACGAGCGTCGCCGCAATCGCGGGGTCGGCCGGGTGCGGGTTCTCGCCGGCCTTCCGTCGCGAAGAGGGCATCCAGCGCCGCACCGACCGCCTCGCGCACGCCGACGTCGATCGGTAACCGTTCAGCCGCTTTGTTGACAGCATAGTCTACCCCCCCCCCGAGATGTCAAGCAGAATCCTCGTCCGGTTTCTGCTTCGGCCGGCGGCCAGATATTCCGATAGTATGGATGTACCCTGAGAGTCGAGACCATGCAGACTTACGAACAGCTCGTGGCCGAGAACACGGCCCTGAAGGCGCAGGTCGCGGCGCTTCTCGCCCGCGTGGCGGAGCTCGAGGCCAGGCTGGGGACGAACTCGCGCAACTCGTCCAGGCCACCGTCGTTGGACCCGCCGAACGTCGCAGCGCGGCCGAAGCGGCCGCCCTCGGGCCGCAAGCGCGGCGGCCAGCCGGGGCACATGGGCGTGACGCGCTCGCTCCTGCCGCCCGAGAAGGTCACCAGGATCGTGGACCTCAGGCCGCCCGAGTGCGAGACGTGCGGCGCCGCGCTCTCGGGCGACGACCCGAAGCCCGCCCGCCGGCAGGTGATCGACGTGCCGCCGGTCCAGCCGGACGTGACGGAGTACCGCCAGCACACGCTCCAGTGCGACTCGTGCGGCGCGAAGACGACGGCAGAGCTTCCGTCCGGCGTCGGCGATAGTGCGTTCGGCCCGCGGCTCAAGGCGATGCTCGCGATGTGCTCGGCCGTGTACCGGCTCTCGCGGCGCACGGTCGAGGGCCTCATGGCGGACTTCTTCAACACGGACATCTCGCTGGGATCCGTGAGCGCCTGCGAGGAGGCGGTGAGCGAGGCCGTGGCGGCGCCGGTCGCCGAGGCGCGGGAACACGTCGAGGCCGCGCCCGTGGCGCATGTAGACGAGACGGGCTACCGCCAGGCTCCTTCGACCGAGGCGGAGTACGGCAAACCCTCCGGCGAGACCGCCACCGAAGGCAGCACGACCGTCACGAAGCCGGCGAAGGCCTCCGCGAAGGCGTGGCTCTGGGCGGCGGTGACGCCGCTGGTGACGGTGTTCCTGGTTCACGCGAGGCGCAACGCGGATGCAGCCAGGGCGCTTCTGGGCTCGTTCGTGGGGATCCTGGTGAGCGACCGGTGGAGCGCGTACGCATTCATCGACGCGGCGCGGCGGCAGCTGTGCTGGGCGCACTTGCTGCGGGACTTCGAGTGGATCGCCGAGTTCGGAACGGAAGCCGCGAGGATCGGCCAGGCACTGGTCGCCGAGACGAAGGTCATGTTCCAGTGGTGGCACGAGCTCAAGGCGGGAGGGCTGACCCGGTCGGGTTTCCAGGAACGTATGGCACCGCTCATGGCACGAGTCGAGGCGCTCCTCGAGGAGTGCGCTGCCTGCTCCCACAAGAAGAGCGCAGGGCGGTGCCGCGAGATCCTGAAGCTCCGCGCGGCGCTGTGGATGTTCGTCACGCACGAAGGAGTCGAGCCGACGAACAACGCGGCCGAGCGGGCGCTCCGGCCGGCGGTGATCTGGCGGAAGTTGAGCTTCGGCTCAGGCTCGGAGCGTGGGAGCCGGTTCGTGGAGCGGATGCTCACGGTCGCGGCGACCTGCCGTCAGCAGGGGCGGAACGTCCTCGACTACCTCGTCGCCGCCTGCGAGGCGCACGCGCGGGGCGAGCAATCACCGTCGCTCGTGCCTCAGGCGGCTGACCTGTCCCCGGCCGCAGCGGTATAGGGGGGCTGAACGGTTACCGTCGATCGTTGCCGGTGCGGATTCGGCCCCGGCGCATTCGACGGCGCGGTCGCCCTTCCCGCCGCCGTTTGCGCTCATCGACCGGGTTCGCCGCCGGGAGCGGCGGGAGGCGTCCCCCCGGGGACGCCCTCGGCCATCCCGCCCGCCGGGCGAGCGGCGCCGGGAATGCCGCGGGGACGACAGCCCCTCGTTGACGCATCGGAACTCGAACGGACTCCAACGCACCGCGCCCGGGACGAACCCCGAGCAGACGCCGGTCGCTCCATCCATGTCCCCCCACTGCCTGCGCTCGTAGGCCCCGCGGCGGGCGGCTACTTCCCTACGCAGTAGAGGTTCCTGGATGTGCGGATGAAGAGCTGCCCTCCGGCGACGGCTATGGACGCCCTGCACGGACCCTCGCCCATGGCGATCCGGGAGATCACCCTGAACTCGTCGCCACAGGCGAGCACGAAGACGTTGCCCTCCTCGTCGATGCAGTAGAGCTTCCCGTCAGCGGCCGTGGGCGAGCACCAGAGCGTCGACTCCCCCTCTAGCCTGCCTTCCCATTTCTTCTCGCCGGTCGAGGCGTCCAGACATGTGACCGCCCTGCGGTCGCCGTCGAGGACGTAGAGCCGGCCCTCGTAGAGGGCGGGGGTACAGACGTCGGGCATCGAACCCGTCGCCTTCCAGGCCACGTGTTCCTGGCCGAGCCGGCCGGAAAGGCCCGTCCTCACCGCGAATATGCCCCTCCCCCTCGCCGCGGCGGCGTAGACGAGCCCCGGGCCGGCCACGGCCGAGACGACCACGCGCTCCATCGCGTTCCTGTTCATGTTGTAGCCGACCCAGCGCCAGAGCTCCTGGCCTGTCGATGCGTCGTGGCCGGTCAGGCAGTCCCCGCCCATGAGGACGACCTCGCTTCGCCCGGCGACCTCGAGCGGGATGGGGGTAGTATATGCCTCTTTGGACTCCTTGCGCGCGTCGGTCGGACGGAGCTGCCGCCAGAGGGTCTTGCCCGTGTCCGGGTCGAGCGCGAGCAGGAAAGACTCCCGCGGGGGGCCGGTCGACGGACCCCCGTGCGGGTGGGCGTCGTTCTGGATGACAGCGATGTAGAGCCTGCCCCGATAGAGGAGCGGGCTCCCTCCGTAGCCGTACTTGATGTAGAAGCTCCCGAACTCCTTCCCGAGCGAGCGCGACCAGACCAAGTTCCCGGAGAGATCGAGCGCGACCAGGTCGCCCGTTCCGAAGAGGAAGTACCCGCGCCTGCCGTCGGTGACAGGCGAGCTCGATGCGCTCGTGTTCCGGGGGTCGAAGAGCTTCTCGGCGGTCCCCGCGCGGACCTGCTTGACGACGCGGCCGGTCTTCCGATCCAGCACGATGGCGAGCAGTGCGCCAGAGGGATCGGTCGAGCTCAGGAAGATGCGCTCGCCCCAGACGGCGGGTGTCGAGGCGTCGGCCCCCGGGAGGGGCGCCACCCAGGCGATCCCTTGCGTCTTCGTCCAGTTCGATGGCAGGTTGCGCTCGGGGCTCGACCCGTTGTGCGCAGGCCCCCGCCAGCAGGGCCAATGGGCCGCTTCCTGGCCGGGACTTCTCGCGTCGACTGCGGCGGCGGTTCCGAGCGCGAGCGCCAGGGCCATGAGCGGACATCGCTCGTGCGCGTGCAATCCGAGCTCCCTCTGCACGGCGCGGCGGGAGATGACTCCGCCTGCCGCAGCGGGGCCTGGGAATCTAACCGGCGAGCCGAGCCGACAGACACATGTCTCCTCGCCTCGGGAGACGCGAAGGTGCCGGATCGCGGCAGGCGCCCCGTCCGGACGCGTCCACCACCTCGGCCATCGGTCGGTTATGCCGCCTCGCGTCTCTTTTCGGTGGCTTCGCCATCACCTGGCTGTATGCGACGGAGGCATAGGCGTGGTCAGCGCTCCCGCATCACCCAGACGATTTCCTCGCGGGTCAGCGCCCGGGTCCAGAACTTCAGATCGTCGATCTCCCCCGAGAAGGGGCCCGGCGAATGGTCGTTCTGTCGGCCGCACCAGCCGTTCCAGCCGACCAGCATCGGCGCCCCCGGATCGCCGATCCCGTTCTTCAGGCCCACCTCCTGCACCTTCACCCCGTCCAGGTACAGCGCGATCCCCTTCCCCGGCTCCACCGTCGCTGCGACGTGGTGCCAAGCATCGAAGGACACGAGGGTGTCGGGGCTCCGGCAGACGCCCAGCCCGGAGGCGTCCCCCGCCTCGGCCACGAGGCTGCCGTTCCACAGCAGCAGGGCCATCCCGCGCGAGTCGCGCTGCCATGAGACTAGGCCGAGCCGCTCCGCGCCCCGGTGCGGCCGGATCCAGGCCGAGACCGTGAGGCCCCCGCCGGCCAGGGCCTTCAGGCCTTCGCCCTCCACGGCGACCCGCGCCTCCTTTCCGTCCAGGGAAAGCGCCTGGCCCCGGAGCCCGGGCTTTAGGCTGCAGCCCCCCTCGACTCGCGCCGAGAGCGCCAGCGAGGACTCCACGGGGGTCGCGCCGCCCTCGATCCGGTCGAACGGGAACCGGATGGCGGGCCGCCCGGGGTCGCGCGGCACGACGCGATTCTCCGGGGCGACGCCATCAAGGTATTCCAGCCCGGGGGGGTATCGTCCCAGCTTTCGGTAGACGCGCTCCGCGAGCTCGTGGTGCTCGAGGAGCGTCCGGGCGCGCCAGATGCGCCCTTCCCCCAGGGCCTTCGCCGCCTCGGTCGCGGCCGCTTCAAGCCGTTTCACGCCCTCCGCCTCCAGCCGGCCCCCCGCCTTCTCCTCCTCCAGGAGCCGCTGGACGAAGGCAACCTTCGCTTTTGCGTCATCGAGCGCCGCCGGAGGGACCTCGACCCTGGCCGACCGGATCGCCGCGCCCTTCGGCGCCGCGAAGGCCACGAGCTGATAGGGCAGGAGCGCCAGGCGCAGCGCGTCCCCGGCCGCCGCGACCGCCTCGCCCGTCGCGAGCCGGCGGAGTGGGCCGGAGGCTTCCACCTGCAGCGTCAGGACGACCGGGAAGCGTTCCCGGTTGACCGCATAGAACAGGAAGTCGCCGTCCCTCGCGAGCTCCCAGACCGCGACGGGGTCCCGGGCGTCCGGGCGGGGCTTGAAGGGCACCGGCGGAAGCCGCCGGAACTCGCGGAGGAACTCGCGCAGGACCGGCTGGCCGAGCGTGTAGGCGTTCCCGCCGTCGCCCAGGATCAGGGCGTCCGTTTCGGCGAGCGCGAGCGCGTAGCGTTCGAGCATGTGGCGGCCCGCGGGATTGGCCACGCCGCTCATCCACCCGTGCTTCATGTCGGCCGGCCAGCCGAGCTTCGCCGGTGGCGCGACCTTCTCGGTCGCCTCGAAATAGCCCGCGCCGAAGAGGAGGGCGGAGCGCCCTGTGATCGCGCGCAGCCTCCCGAGCGACGCCGGGTCCAGAAGGCCGTCGCGGTTCGCCTGATCGGATAGTCCACCTTGGTATGTGAAGTCCCGGCGCCCGTAGCCGTGGGGCGAGTCGATTACCTCGATGCCGTCGATCGAGGCGAGCCGCCGGATGTCTATCCCCGCTTCCTCGCGGAGGTCGAAGACGTTCAGGAACAGCTTCAAGTCCCTGCGCGCCCGGCGGAGTCTGGCGAGGATCTCGCGGTGGAGCGCAGTCATGGCATCGCACCGCCAAGAGACCCACTTCTCGCGCGCCTGTCCAGTAAGCCAGATATGCCGCCTCGCGAAGCGGTCGGGCGCGTCCTTCGGGACCGGTACCGTGAGTCCGGTCTCTTTCTCGAACCGTTCCACGGTCAGGTCGTCGTAGCCCCAGTCGAGGGAGTGGAAGTTGTTGAGCGCAGGGTTGGCCCAGCTCATCAGGCGCAGGCTGACGCCGGCCAGGGCCGGCGAGTCCTTGTAACGCTCCGCGAATTCTCCCACCAGGCCGAGCAGCCATTCCCGCGTGGCAGGGTGCAGGGGATGGTAGCGGGGGCACTCGTTGGGCCCCGGGGGTTTTCCCTCCTTCGATAGGAGCGCGTTGCGCGGGCCGGCCGCTCCGCCCAGTTCCCTGGCCTCCGGGTGGAACTCGGCCACGAAGCGCATGCCGTATCGTTCCGCGTGCAGGAGGAGGAGGCGAACGACGTCGTCGGTGGCGTCGTCGGCGAAGGAACTGTTGTAGCGGGAGGGGTAGAGGTTCATCTGGTAGACGGAGACCGTGGGCATCAGGAGGTTGCCACCCATGTAGGTGAGCGCGCGGGCCCAGTTGTCGGCGGCCGGGCGCACCGACGCCAGATCGCCCTTCCGACCGCCGTAGAATCCGACGAAGTTGGAGCCCTCCTCGTACCAGTTGAGGAACGTTCGGCCGCCCTCCACGGGGACGTCCATCGGCGGGATCTCGGCCTCGACGCGACGGAGGCGGATCTTCGAGGCCGCCGCCCGCCAACCGTCGTGCGGGGTCATGAGCAGCACGCGGAGGTCTGCGCTCTTCGGCCAGAAGAGGATCGTGTCCGTCTGCATCCGGCCGGTCGTCGAGAAGCACCCTCCGCTGTCCACGCCGCTCGAGACGGGATAGGCCCCTTCGGCGCTGTCGCGGATCGCGATCAGGAACGTGCGCTCGGCGTCGTCGGGGTAGTCGACCTCGAGGAGGTGCGGGCGGCCGGGCTCGGCGGAGAGGCGGTAGGCGAACCAGCTCTCCTCGCTGTTGCGGTGCTGGGCGGCGAGGAAGCCGCGGTCGCCCGATTCGCGGTAGCGGCCGAAGGGGCGTTCCACGACGCGCGTGGGGCCGCCGGAAACGAAGTCCGGCTCCCGGGAAGCGCAGTCGATTTCCGCGACGACCGTCGAGCGCAGGTCTCCTCCGGGGCGGGGGACTGGGGTGGTGTCAACCACGTGAACCCCCGTCTGTCTCAGGTCGCGCTTCGACACGTCTTTCCCGTCGAGGGCGAACGCGGTCACGAAATCGCCCGCCTCCGGGCAGGGCAGCGCGATGGCGGCCTCCGTCAGTGTCGGCTTCGCCGGCAGCTCGACGCCCGCCCTGGAGACGATCCGCCCGGAGGCGGGCTCGAGCAGCCGGGCCTCGAACGCGGCGGGAGCGGTCAGGTCGCCGCTCCAGACGGTCATCTTCAGGGGCTCGCCCTTCCGGAGGACGGCGTCGCCGGACCCGTGCGCGTAGGCCACGCGGACCCGCTTCGCAGTTTCCGCGGAGGAGGCGCGCAGTACGACCCTCCGGACGTCGGGCCAGACGCCCCACCAGATGTTCCTCTGGACGCGCAGGACGTGCTTCCCCCGGGCGAGCCAGACGTTGTCCAGTTTGCCCGGATCAGAGTCCTTCTCCTTGCGCCCGCCGTGCCCGTAGAGGAAGGTCTTCCCGTCGAGGATGTACTCGGCCAGGCCGCAGTCCGGCTCCACTAGGATCTCGTACCAGCCGGTCCCCAGAACTTCGAAGTCGAACTCGATCCAGCCGGTGAGCCCGTCGCCGCCCGGCCGCAGGCTGTTGTGTCTGCGGACGAGGTCGGCCGCGGCGGGATCGAAGGAGGACCGGTCGAACGAGCGGACTTCCCGGGCGAGGGTCCACCCGGCCGGGGGGCCCGGGTCCTGCGCTGGTGAGCGAGCCGCGAACAACAGGACCAACGCGACAGCGTGCCACGCCCCAGTGGAGGGGCCTATCCTGTCGTCCATGTTGAGATCCTCCTGAACGACCACCGTTCCCGGCAGGAATCCGCGTACGACGAAACGCCATGATCGGCTCGCCGGTTCTCGCCAGAAAAGACCGGAGTCTGGCTCGCCGGGGGCTAACAGGTAGTACGTGAGCATGTCAAGCATAGATCCCCTCACGAGCTGCTGCGGGGTGCGTGTCAGGTAGTTCCCAGTTCTTGGAGCGGGACCGGGTCCGGCGGCCAGCGGCGCGCCCAGCGCCCGTCCTCGCTCGCCGCCTGCGCGGCCGCCGCCGGGCGCGGAGGTCGCCGCGAACCGGGTCGCAGACGGGCAGTTGCCGCCGAGACGCCGACGGTAGTCCGCGCTCATGATCGTCCGGCCATGCCGCTCGGCCTTCCCGCGCGATCTTGATGACCCCGCCTCGCGCCGGACGCGCCGGTTGCATTAGGAAGTTCTGGGTACGAGCATTTCGAGGCGGACGCGCGCGATCCCCGCTGGCGCTTGCGCAGGCAGCCCCGAGGCCGAGACGATCGACAAGGCGCACGGCCGCGTCGAGCGCCGCCGCATCGAAGTGACGGAGGTCCTGCGAGGCTACGGCGACTCGCCCCACGCGCGCCAGTTCGCGAAGATCGCCCGCTCCCGCAGGGTCGGCGGTACGAGGAGCACCGAGACCGAGTGTCTGGTCACGAGCCTCGCGAAAGACGAGGCAAGCCCGGCCGAGTTCCTCGCGGGGACATCGAGGGCGGCCTATTCTGCGTGCGCGACGCGACGCTCGGGGAAGACCGATGTCGTGTCCGCACCGGGAGGGCGCCGCAGGTCTTCACGGCGCTGCGCAACACCGCGATCGCGATCATGCGGCGCACGGGGGTCACCAACGTCGCCGCCGCCGCGCGGAGCTTCATGATGAACCCTGCCGAGGTATGCCACCTAGTCCGCCATGGGAGAATTGAAAGACCCTGATGTCCGAAGCCCGCGGTTGACTCCGCGGACCGCACGGGGTATCGTGAGATTGCGAAGGAGGCGAGATGCCTACGTACATGTACATCGCTCAGGACCCGGCGAAGAGCTGCGCCCGCTGCCGCGAGGGGTTCGACGTTTTGCACGGAGTGAACGAGAGCGGCCCAGAGGCCTGCCCGGACTGCGGCGCGCCGGTCAGGAAGGCGGTCTGCGCGCCCTACGTCTCGGCGGGGCGATGGTCCTCGAAGAGGCTCCTGAGCAGCGACAATCTTCGCAGGCACGGCTTCGAGACCGGCACGGACCTGCTCGAGTCGGGCAAGGTCAAGCTGTAGGATCTCCCCGCCGGAGGCACCGCGGGGGAGGGTCCTGCGCGCCTACCTGGCGCCCGGCGAGCCATGGCCATCTTCAAGCTCCACGCGGAGTACGAACCGGCCGGCGACCAGCCGCAGGCCATCGCGTCGCTCGTGGAGGGCCTGCGCGGCGGCAAGCGCTTCCACACGCTCCTGGGCGTGACCGGCTCCGGCAAGACCTTCGTCATGGCGAACGTGATCAAGGAGTTCGACTGGCCGGTCCTCGTGATCTCGCACAACAAGACGCTCGCCGCGCAGCTCTACAGCGAGCTCAGGGCGTTCTTCCCGGAGAACTCGGTCTCGTACTTCGTGTCGTACTACGACTACTATCAGCCTGAGGCGTATATCCCTCAGACGGACACCTACATCGAGAAGGACGCCTCGATCAACGACGACCTGGACCGCCTGCGCCTCGCGGCGACCTCGGCCCTGATGTCCAGGCGCGACGTGATCATCGTCGCCTCCGTGAGCTGCATCTACGGCCTGGGCTCGCCCGAGGAGTACGGGGAGCTCATGGTGCGGCTGAGGCGCGGCGCGGAGGTCGATCGTACCGACTTCCTGAGGAGGCTCGCCAGGATCCAGTACGTGCGGAACGACGCCGCCTTCGAACGTGGCAGGATTCGCGTGCGCGGCGACGTGATCGACATCTTCCCCGCCTACGAGGAGACGGCCGTCCGCGTGAGCCTCGCCGGGTGCGAGGTGGAGTCCATCTCCGAGATCGACCCGCTCACGGGCGAGGTCCTCCGCGAGCTCGAGGACGTCGCGATCTACCCGGCCAAGCACTTCGTCCTGCCCGAGGGCACCATCGACAGGGCGCTCGCGTCCATCGAGCGCGAGCTCGCCGAGAGGCTCGCGGAGCTGCGCGCGGCGGGGAAGCTCCTGGAGGCGCAGCGGCTCGAGTCGAGGACCCGCTACGACCTGGAGCTCATGCGCGAGATCGGTTACTGCCCCGGCATAGAGAACTACTCGCGGCATCTCTCGGGCCGCAGGCCCGGCGAGCGTCCCTGGACCCTGCTCGACTATTTCCCGAAGGAGTTCCTCTGCATCATCGACGAGTCCCACGTCACGATCCCGCAGGTGAGGGGCATGTTCAACGGGGACAGGTCCCGCAAACTCACGCTCGTGGAGCACGGCTTCCGGCTCCCGAGCGCGCTCGACAACCGCCCCATGACCTTCGACGAGTTCGAGTCCCGGCTCGACAGGGTCGTCTTCGTCTCGGCGACGCCGGCGGAGTACGAGATCTCCCGCTCCGGCCGGCCGGTGGAGCTCGTCATCCGGCCGACCGGGCTCGTGGACCCGCCGATAGAGATCAGACCCACGCGCTCCCAGGTCGAGGACGTGATGAAGGAGGTCCGCACGCGGGCCGCCCGCGGCGAGAGGGTCCTCGTTACGACCCTGACGAAGAGGCTCTCGGAGGACCTCGCGGAGTACTTCTCCGAGTCCGGGCTGCGCTGCCGGTACCTCCACTCCGAGCTCGACGCCATCGAACGGGTCGAGCTCCTGAAGGCCCTGAGGCTCGGCGACTTCGACGTCCTCGTCGGCGTGAACCTCCTGCGCGAGGGGCTGGACCTGCCCGAGGTCGCGCTCGTCGCGGTGCTCGACGCCGATAAGGAGGGCTTCCTCAGGAGCGAGACCTCGCTCATCCAGACCATCGGCCGGACGGCGCGGAACGCGAACGGGCAGGTGATACTCTACGCGGATACGATCACCGAGGCGATCCGGCGCACCCTCGACGAGACCTCCCGCCGCCGCCAGAAGCAGCTCGCCTACAACGCCGCGCACGGCATCACCCCGCGGACGGTGCGCTCGGCCGTGAAGGCCGGGATCGAGGAGATCGTCCGGGCGGAGCACGAGGCCGAGCGCCTGCTCCGCGCCCCGAAGGCCGCGGTGGAGCTCGCCGAGCGCATCAGGGAACTCGAGGGCGAGATGTACAGGCTCGCGGAGGAGCTGCGCTTCGAGGAGGCTGCGCGCGTGCGCGACGCGATCCTCGAGCTCCAGGGCCGCTCGCCGGCCCGCCGGAGCGGCCGCCCGCGGCGAGCGCGGCCTGCGCGGAGGAGATAGGGCCGGGCCGGTGAAGACGCACAAGTCGGCGCTCGTCCTCATACCGCCCGAGGAACTCTGGGGGCCGATCCAGGAGATCAGGCGCCGCCACGACCGGCAGGTGCGCCGCTGGATGCCGCACATCACGCTCGTATACCCCTTCAGGCCGCGCGGAGAGTTCGACGCCTGCGAGGCGCGCCTCCGCGAGGCCTGCGCCCGCGTCGAGCCCTTCAAGGTCGCACTCGCGCGCTTCCGCTGGTTCGACCACGGTTCGGGGTACACCATCTGGCTCGACCCCGAGCCGCGCGACGGACCCGTCCGGCTCCAGGGCGAGCTCGTGAGCGCCTTCCCCGACTGCGACGACACCTCGCGCTTCGAGTCGGGCTTCACGCCTCACCTGAGCGTGGGGCAGGCCCGCGACCGCGCAGAGCTCGAGGCCATCCTCGGGCGTCTCGGGCCGCACTGGGTGCCCCTGGAGTTCACGGCGAGGGAGCTCGCTATGATCTGGCGCGGGCCGGCCACGGGAGAGGTCTTCCGGGTGGATAGGACCGTGCCCCTGGGCGGCGGCTGAACTGCCCGGCGTCAAGTCCGGAGCCCGATGCGCTCGAGCAGCTCCCTCATGTCTCGCCAGAGGGGCGCCCTGAGCGTCATGGGCTCGCCGGTCCGCGGATGGACGAAGGTGAGCGATTCCGAGTGCAGCGCGGGGCGCTCCAGGAGCGTCGCGCCGCGCGCGTCGCGCGTCGGGCCGCCGTAGAGCTCGTCCCCGACGAGCGGGTGGCCGACATGGGCGAGGTGCACCCTTATCTGGTGGGTCCGCCCGGTGTGCGGCTCGGCGCGGACGAGGGCGCAGCCGCCGCCCCGCGCTAGCACCTTGAGCCGCGTGAGGGCGGGTCGTGCGCGCAGGCCACCTACGGCGACGCGCTCGGGGTCGGCGGGGTCGGTGCCGAGGGGCGCGTCTACCTCGAGCTCGTCGAACCGGGGCTCGCCAGAGCAGATCGCGAGATACGTCTTCTCGACGCTCCTGTGCTCGAACTGGCTCTGGAGGAACTTGTGCGTCTCCTCCCCCCACGCGCAGAGCAAGAGGCCCGACGTGCCCGCGTCGAGCCTGTGCACCGGCCCCACGTGGAACGTCGGGTCGCGCGCGATCTCTTCGCGGAAGAGATGGAACAGGCCCTGGAGGATCGTCCCCGTCTTGTGTCCGCGCGCCGGATGGACCACCAGGCCCGGCCTCTTGTTGATCGCCAGGACGCAGTCGTCCCTGTAGACGACCTCGAGCCCCAGGTCCTCGGGCTCGCGCGGGGCGCCCTCGGGGAGCCTGAGCTCGATCTCGTCGCCTGGGGCCACGGGGGTGCTCGGTCGGCACGGCTTGCCTTTCACGAGCACGCGGCCCTCGCGGATGAGCTCCTGCAGGAACGAGCGCGAATAGCCGGGGAAGCGACTGGCTAGGAATCTATCCAGCCGCATCCCCTGGTTCGCGCGCCTCACGCCGAACGACTGGACCTCGGCCCCCGGGCGCGCACGCGGGAAGTCGTGTCGGCCCTTGGGCCGGTCGAAGTCCGTACGGATCCGCTTGGCCACGTTCGTCTGACCTCCGAGGGCCTTTTCTAGCCGGGCGGGCGCGTGTCTTCAACGCACGGCCGGGCCGTTTCGGGCGGCGCCGATCCATGGGACGCGACTTTGAAACGGCCCCTGACGCGTAGCGTGCAAGGTTGCGCCGGGGAAGGAACGCGCCTATGCTCTCGCCCAGGCAGCGCGCAGGGAGGTCACCATGGTTGAAGAGGGCGTACACGCCTGCGAGGCCGCGCTCGACGCGGCCGACGCGGAGCTGAACCTGATCTTGCGGAAGGAATCCCTGGCCGAGGGCATCAGGAGTTTCCGCATTCATTGCCCCTCCGTGGCGCGCCACTGCGCGCCGGGACAGTTCGTCATAGTGCGCGGGGACGAGCGCGGCGAGCGCATACCGCTCACCATCGCCGACTACAGCGCCTCCGAGGGCTGGATCGTGCTAGTGGTTCAGCTCGTCGGCGCCGGGACGCGCAGGCTCGACGAGCTCGGCGAGGGCGACCGCTTCCTCGACGTCGCGGGCCCCCTCGGCCGGAGGAGCGAGATCGCCCGCTTCGGCACGGTCGTCACGGTCGGCGGGGGGGTGGGCATAGCCCCCGTGTTCCCGATCCAGCGCGCGCTCAAAGAAGCCGGGAACCGCGTCATCTCGATCATCGGCGCCCGGAAGAAGGAGCTCCTCTTCTGGGAGGACCGCATGCGCCAGACCTCCGACGAGCTCTTCGTGGCGACCGACGACGGCTCCTACGGCGAGAAGGGGTTCGTGACCGGGATCCTCGCGAGGCTTCTCGAAGCCGGCCCCCGGCCCGACCGCGTGATCGCAGTCGGACCCGTGGTGATGATGCGCGCCGTGGCCGACGTCACGCGGCGCGCAGGCGTGAAGACGATCGTCAGTCTGAACTCGATCATGGTGGACGGCACCGGTATGTGCGGCGGCTGCCGCGTGGAGGTCGGCGGGAAGACGCTCTTCACCTGCGTCGACGGCCCGGAGTTCGACGCCCACCAGGTCAACTTCGATCTCCTCGTCTCGCGCCTCTCGACCTACGCCGAGGACGAGGCCCGCGCGAAAGAAGCGTCCTCCGCGCCCGGCCCCGCCAAGGCGAAGGGTCGCGTGCCGATGCCCGAGCAGGACCCTGCGGAGCGCCGGCGCAACTTCAACGAGGTCGCCCTGGGCTACACCCCGGAGATGGCGCGCTCGGAGGCGCTCAGGTGCCTCGGGTGCAAGAAGCCCTCCTGCGTCGCGGGCTGCCCCGTGGGGATAGACATCCCAGGGTTCGTGAAGCTCATCCAGAAGGGCCGGTTCCTCGAGGCGGCGCGCAAGATAAAGCAGCAGAACAACCTCCCCGCGATCTGCGGCCGCGTTTGCCCCCAGGAGACCCAGTGCGAGGCGGTCTGCGTGCTGGCCAAGAAGGGGGAACCTGTGGCGATAGGGAGGCTCGAGCGCTTCGCGGCCGACTTCGAGGCCGCCTCCGGGGTCTCGCAGGTCGCCCCCCGTCCGGCTCCGAGCGGCCGCAGCGTGGCGGTGATCGGCGCCGGCCCCGCAGGTCTCACGGCGGCTGCGGACCTCGCGCTCCTCGGCCACAGGGTGGTCGTCTTCGAGGCCCTGCACGCGCCGGGCGGGGTGCTCGTCTACGGGATACCGGAGTTCCGCCTGCCGAAGGCCATAGTCCACCGGGAGTGCGCGGCCCTGGTCGCACTCGGGGTCGAGTTCCGGCTAAACACGCCGGTCGGACAGAGCGTGACGCCGCAGGAGCTCATGACCTCCTTCGACGCGGTGTTCATCGGGACGGGGGCTGGGCTCCCCTGGTTCATGGGCATACCTGGCGAGAATCTGAAGGGCGTCTATTCGTCGAACGAGTTCCTCACGCGCGTGAACCTGATGAAGGCCTACCGGTTCCCCGAGTACCAGACGCCGGTCCTCCGCGCCAGGCGCGTGGCCGTGGTGGGCGGGGGGAACGTGGCGATGGACTCGGCGCGCAGCGCGCTCAGGCTGGGCGCGGAGGAGGTGATGATCATCTACCGCCGCACGCGCAAGGAGATGCCAGCCCGGGCGGAGGAGATCGAGCACGCCGTCCAGGAGGGCGTGATCCTGCGGGAGCTCACGAACCCGGTGCGCGTCCTCGGCGACGAGAAGGGCCGCGTGCGGGGCGTCGAGTGCCAGCGTCAAGAGCTCGGCGCGCCGGACGAGTCCGGCCGCAGGCGCCCCGTGCCCGTGGCGGGCAGCGAGCACGTCATCGAGGTCGACCAGTTCGTGGTGGCCATCGGGAACGGGCCGAACCCGGTCCTGACGCGGAACTGGCCGGAGCTCGCGCTCGACAAGAGGGGCAATATCCCCGTCGACGAGAACATGATGACGAACGTGAGGGGCGTCTTCGCCGGCGGCGACATAGTCACTGGGGCTGCGACCGTCATCGAGGCGATGGGCGCGGGAAAACGCGCGGCGAGGGCGATCGACGAGTACCTCAAGCTTCCCAGGGGCGCTTCCTGATCTTGGCGTCGACAGGCCAGCCGTCGCCCGCATCATGCGGGGCGCGGCCGACCCGGGACGCCGCAAAAGAGGCGACGGGGCAGGCAAAAGGCGGAACTGAGGAAGCGTCCAGGGGCTGCGTATCGCGGCTGAGCACGACCTAGGCCCGCCTGCGCGGCGCGGTCTTGGCGGGCTGGGCCGGCCTTTCAGAACGCTCGCGCACTGGGGCCGCGCGGCGGAGGGTTCGCGAGGCCTTCTGCTCGGTGCCCGCGCGGGTATGCGAGGGCGCCGGCGCGAAGGCCTGCTCCAGGACCTCTTCGACCGTTTTCACGAATACGAACTCGAGGCCCTTCCTGTGCGCCTCGGGGATCTCCTCCAGGTCGTTCCGGTTCCAGTCGGGGAGGAGCACGCGCCTGATGCCGGCCCTCCGGGCGGCGAGGACCTTTTCCTTGATCCCGCCCACGGGAAGCACCTTGCCGCGGAGCGTGATCTCCCCGGTCATGGCCGTGTCCGCGCGCGCGGCGCGCCCGGTGAAGACGGAGACGAGCGACGCCACGATCGCCACGCCCGCCGACGGGCCGTCCTTGGGGATCGCCCCCTCCGGCACATGGATGTGGACGTCGTCCCGCGCGAAGCTCTGCGGCTCGATACCGAGCTTCTCGGCGCGCGAGCGCACGAGCGACAGCGCCGTCTTGGCCGACTCCTGCATCACCTCGCCCAGGTGTCCGGTGAGGATCAGGTTCCCCCGGCCGCGCATGCGCGTCGATTCGACGAAGAGGATGTCGCCGCCCGTCGCGGTCCAGGCCAGCCCGACCGCGACGCCCGGGGAGCTCACGCGCTCGGCCGCCTCCACGTACTGCCTGGGAGGCCCGAGATAGCCCCTCAGGTCGTCGCCGGTCACGCGGCGGGACACGTCTGGCGCACCCGAGGCGACCTCGACCGCGACCTTCCGGCAGACGTTCGCTATCTCGCGTTCGAGGTTCCGCACGCCGGCCTCGCGGGCGTAGTTCCTGATGATCCCCACGATGCTGCTCTTGTCGAACACCAACGAATCCTTCTTCAGGCCGTGGGCCTCGAGCTGCCTGGGGATGATGTGCCGCCGCGCGATCTCGAGCTTTTCTTCTTCGCTGTAGCCGGGCAGCGTGAGCACCTCGAGCCTGTCCCTGAGCGCAGGCGGCACCGTGTCGAGGACGTTCGCCGTGACGATGAATATCACGTGCGAGAGGTCGAACGCGACGGCCAGGTAATGGTCGACGAAGGAATGGTTCTGCTCCGGGTCGAGCACCTCCAGGAGCGCGCTCGACGGGTCGCCGCGGAAGTCGGCACCCAGTTTGTCCACCTCGTCGAGCATCATCACGGGGTTCTTGGTCTCGGCGCGCCGGAGGGCCTGGATGATCTTGCCAGGGAGAGCACCGACGTAGGTCCGCCTGTGGCCGCGGATCTCGGCCTCGTCGCGCACGCCGCCGAGGCTCATCCTTACGAACTTTCGCCCGAGCGCCCTCGCGATCGACTGCCCGAGCGAGGTCTTGCCCACGCCGGGGGGACCGACGAAGCAGAGGATCGGCCCCTTCCCCTCCGGCTTGAGTTTTCGCACTGCGACGAACTCGACTATGCGGTCTTTGACCTTTTCCAGGTCCCAGTGGTCCTCGTCCAGGACCTTCCTGACGCCGGTCACGTCGAGCACGTCCTCGGTGGTCTTGGACCAGGGGAGCGCGGTCAGCCAGTCCAGGTAGGTGGCGATGACCGAGTACTCTGCGGACTGGGCGTTCATCCGGCCCAGCCGTTCGAGCTCCTTCGTGGCCTCCTTCTTCGCCTCCTCGGTCATCCCGGCCTTCTCGATCTTCTCCTTGAACTCGGCTAGCTCGGCCGAGCCCTCCTCGTCCTCCCCGAGCTCCTTCTTGATCGCGCGGAGTTGCTCGCGGAGGAAGAACTCCCTCTGCCCCTTCTCCACGCGCTCGTGGACGGAGGCCTGTATCTTCTGGCCGAGCTGGGCGACATCGAGCTCGCGCGCGAGGAGGTTCGAGAGCTTCTCGAGTCTGGAGCGCACCGAGACCGTCTCGAGGAGGTCCTCTCGTTCCTCGAGCTTCAGGTTCAGGTGCGAGGCGACGAAGTCCGCCAGCCGCCCGGGCGGCTGTATGTTCATCGCGGCGATCTTCATCTCCTCCGGGGCGCTCGGGATGAGAGACACGAGCTGCACGAACTGGCTCACGACGCTCGCCACGAGCGCCCTGACGTCAGTGGACTCCTCGTACACGTCCGGACGGCGCATGACCTCGGCCACGATGTAGGGCTCGGTCTTGAGGATCGACCCGAGCTCGACCCGGCCGATCCCCTGGACGAGGATCCGCGTCGTCTGGTCGGGGAACTTGACCATCTTCAGGATGACCGCGGCTACGCCGAAACGGAAGAGATCGTCGGCCTTCGGATCCTCGACCGAGGAGTTCTTCTGCGCGACCAGGGCGATCATCTTGTCCTTGAGCATCACGTCGTCGACGAGGCGCACGCTCTTGGGCCTGCCGACGGTGAGGGGGAGCACGGCCTCCGGAAACGGCACCACGTCCCTGAGCGGCAGGACCGGCAGCGCCCCGGGGATCGCCGGAGACTCCTCCTGCGCGCGGTCGTCGGGACTATCCGGCATCTGAATCGATCCTCACTGTGCTTGTGGTGCGCGCGGCGGCGAGGACCGGGAGGCGCACCTCCAGTATCCCGTCGCGGCACACCGCGTCTATGCGATCCGGGTCCACGGGGCAGGGGATCTTCACCTTGCGCTGGAAGGGACCGTGGGGGATCTCCATCTGCCAGTAGCCTTCCTTCTGCTGGTCTTCGCACTCGAGGCGCATGCCGCGAACGGTCAGCTCGCCGTCCTTGTAGGTCAGGTCGATGTCCTCGCGCTTGACTCCGGCCACCTCGAAGCGCACGACCACCTGGCCCCCTGAGAGGAACACGTCCGCCGGAGGCACCCAGCCGTGGGGAGGGGCGATGCGCAGGGGCGTTCCGACGACGTCCTGGACGATCCTTTCCAGCTCCGCATGGAGCCCGATCAGATCGGACAGCACCCCGCGCTTGCCGCTCGCCATCTGGAGAGCCCCCCGGACGCCGTGCAGGCCGGGACGGGCGGCCGCGCCACGGCCGCTCGCCGGACCATGTCAGGCGCATATCACGAGCGGGATCGTATCCCGCAGTGAATGCCGAGTCAACGCTCGCCGAGCTCGAATCAGGGTCATTCAGTTCTCCCTCTCGTGTCGCCGACGTATGCCCGAGCGACGCCGGCCGCGATACGACTGCGTTCGCCGCGCGCGACTGGCCGCACGGGGACGCAGGGCCATTCAATTCTTCAGGGGACTGCGGCGCGTGCGCCGGCGGAGTTGGAGGCGGCGGTATCGCGAGGCCGACCCTCCGAAGCGACGCGAACGCCGCATTCCTCGTGGCGGGCCCCCGGAGGCCGGGGCCGCAACCATCGCACCCACCGGTCTTGACCGAGGCTCCGCCGGAGGTATCATCAGGTCGGTCTCCGCGGGAGCGGCCGGCCGCGCGAAGGGAACCGCCTGGTCATGGGCCTCGCCCGGTATGGTCTGAGGGAGCTGTTCGCCGCAGCCCTGGTCCTGGGCAGCGCGGGGGCCGGGCTGTGGCTCTTCGTCCACCCTGCGGCCGTCGCGGGGCCGGGGGCACTATTCCTATTCTGCCTGTGGTTCTTTCGCGACCCGGAGAGGGTGAGCCCGCCGGGCGACGATCTCATCCTCGCCCCGGCCGATGGCCGCGTGACGGACATCGAGGAGGTCGATGAACCCGAGTTCATCCGCGGGAGGGCGCTCCGCGTCGGGATATTCCTCTCCATATTCGACGTCCACGTGAACCGCTCGCCGCTCGCCGCTCGCGTGGGCCTGGTGAGCTACAAGAGGGGCAGGTTCCTCGCCGCCTTCGACCCTCGGGCCTCTAGAGAAAACGAGTCGAACCTCGTGGGCCTCGAGGTCGGATCCGGGGCCGGGGAACCGCTGAGGCTGGCCGTGAAACAGATCGCCGGCATCATCGCCAGACGGATCGTCTGCACGTGCAGGCAGGCGCAGGCGCTCGCGCGGGGCGAGAGGTTCGGGATGATCAAGTTCGGCTCGCGGACGGAGCTATACCTGCCTAAGGGCGCGCCAGTGGAGCTCACAGTGCGCGTCGGGGACCGCGTGCGGGCCGGGCTCACGGTGATGGGCAGGCTCGTCCGGGAGGGAGGCCCGCCGTGAAACCGATCCGGCGCATAAAAGTCATCCCGACCGCCGTGAGCCTGGTGAACCTGCTCTGCGGCTTCGCGTCGATCACGTACTCGCTCAAGGCGGCGGAGCTGGGCGTGGGGACGGCCGAGGGCGGCTATGCCCTCTATCTCTCGGCCATGTGCGTCTGCTTCGCGATGGTAGCGGACCTCCTCGACGGGCGTATCGCGCGCATGACGGGGGGCGAGAGCCAGTTCGGCGCGGAGATGGACTCGCTGTCGGACGTCGTGAGTTTCGGCGTGGCGCCGGCCCTGATGGTGAAGACGATGATCGACCAGACGTCCTTTCCGCACCGCTCCGGGTGGGTCCTGGCGGCGGCCTACACGGCCTTCGCGGCGATGAGGCTCGCCCGTTACAACGCGGAGAAGGACGTGCAGCCGGGGGAGCGTTTCTCGGGACTGCCCTCGCCCGCCGCTGCGGGGGCGATAGCGAGCTTGGTGCTACTCTATGTGGAGTGCACACAGCTCGAGCTCAGGACCGAGGCCCCGAGCTGGCTCCCCAGGGCGCTCGTGGCGGGCCTGCCCGTCTACATGCTCATCCTGGGGATACTGATGGTGACCCGCATACGCTACTCGCACCTGGGCCGCAAGGTCCTCTCGGGGCGGAAGCCCTTCATGTACCTCGTGATACTCGCGCTCCTGTCCGTGCTCGCGGCGCTCAGGCTCGAGCTCACGCTCTCCGCCGGGTTCACCATCTACGTGGTCATGGGACCGGCGATGGAACTCGGCAGGTTCCTGGTCCGAAGGCCGGTCGCGGCGACGCGGGCGACACCGGCCCCCGCGCCCACGGAGCACGCCGCTCGGCAATAGCGGCGGACGCAGTGCCCTCGCCCCGCATCTCGCGAGCGTCGCGGTCGCCCTTCGTGGAACAACCCGATCGTCGGGGGGAAACGAGACCTGCGGGGACGGGCATACAGGAGCGGCGGGGAGCCGATATCGGTGAGACCCACGGGCAAAACGCCCGCGCCCCCGAGCTCCGGCCTGTGCGGTTGCGGACTACAGGTACCGGGTCTCTATCCACCAGGGTCATTCAGTTCTTCCTCTGAGGTCGCCGACGTATACCTGATCCGCTGGGGAGGATGAGCCTTTGTTTCCGCAATCCTATGGACCGCCCCGCCTCGCCGGGCTATCATGCGCGCGCGAATGGATGCGCGCGAGCGCTCGCACCACCGATAGGGAGGTCTGACATGGCTGCGGGAGTTGAACGCTGGGGCGTCTTCGAACTGGAGTTCGTCGGCCCTGGGGGCGGGAATCCGTTCATCGAGGTAGAGCTCTCGGCGACCTTCAGCCAGGCGAACCGGGCCGTCGAGGTCGCGGGTTTCTACGATGGCGAGGGCCGTTACCGCGTGCGGTTCATGCCCGACGCCGAGGGCGTATGGCGATACCGTACGAGGAGCAACAGGAGCGAACTGGACGGGAAGACCGGCGAGTTCGTCTGTGTGGGGCCCTCCCCGGGGAACCACGGCCCGGTCCATGTGGAGAACAGGTTCCACTTCGCGTACGCCGACGGTACGCCGTACCGGCAGCTCGGCACCACCTGCTACGCCTGGATACACCAGGGGGACGCCCTCGAGGAACAGACCCTGGCGACGCTCGCTCGCGCGCCATTCAACAAGCTCAGGATGTGCGTCTTCCCGAAGGACTACGACTTCAACCACAACGATCCGGAGCTCTACCCGTACGTGGCGAAGACCCCACCGGCCGGGACCAGGTACGCCTGGGACTTCACGCGGTTCGACCCCGCCTTCTGGCGGCATCTGGAGAAGAGGGTCCAGCAGCTCGGGGCCCTCGGCATCGAGGCGGACATCATAGTGTTCCACCCGTACGACAGATGGGGCTTCTCCTCGATGCCCCGCGAGGCCGATGACCTCTACATGAAGTACCTGATCGCGAGGCTCTCGGCCTACAGGAACGTCTGGTGGTCGATGGCGAACGAGTTCGACATCATGCGCTCCAAGACCATGGCGGACTGGGACCATTTCTTCCGCACGTTCCAGACATTCGATCCCTACGGCCACCTGCGGAGCGTCCACAACTGCGTCCAGTTCTACGATCACTCCAGGCCCTGGGTCAGCCATTGCAGCGTGCAGAGCTCGGATCTCCACAGGGTCCCGGAATGGCGGGCGGCCTACGGGAAGCCCGTCGTCGTGGACGAGTGCTGCTACGAGGGCAACATCTGCCACGCCTGGGGCAACATCACCGCCCAGGAGCTGGTCAGGCGGTTCTGGCGCGGAACGGTGGGCGGCGGCTACGTCGGCCACGGGGAGACCTACGCCGACCCGCAGGACCTGCTATGGTGGTCGAAGGGCGGACGCCTCCGGGGCGAGAGCCCGGCGCGGCTCGCGTTTCTCAAGAAGATCCTGGACGAGGTCCCCCTGGCGGGACTCGAGCCGTGCCACGGCGTCGTCACCACGGGCGGCGAGGGCCTCGCCCGCTGCGGCGACGAGTATTTCCTCGGCTACTTCGGCGTGCACCAGCCGTCCAGCATCAGGCTCGCCCTCCCCCCCGGCAGGCGGTACACCATCGAGGCGATAGACACATGGAACATGAACGTGGAGACCGTCAGCCGGGGCGCCGCGGGCGCCCTGGAGGTCGGCTTCCCGGGCAGGCCGTACATGGCCGTCCGGATCCGCGCCGAGGCCTAGGAGGCCGTCTCTTGTCCGCATGCGCTGCGGTAGGGCCGAGCGGAGGAGAGCCCTCCCTTCCGCACGCAAGAGGTCCATGCCGTCGGCGGCCACGACCTGGCCGAGGCCCTTACCGAGGTTGCTGAGACCTTTCGGCCCGGCGCGCCACGCCGGTCAGGCGAGCGTGGGACTGACGGCGCCCTGCTCGAGCGCCTCGAAGGCCTCCGAGACCGAATCGTAGAACGGTATCACGTCCGGTATGTCGAGGAGTTCCATCGGCTCTCTGGCGGAGCCCGAGACCGCCGCGCAGACGAGAACCCCGCGCCACTCCTTCAGGGCCTCGGAGGCGTCCAGGATGCTCGCGATGCCTGCCGAGCAGCAGTAGGTCACGTCGCGGAAATCGAGCAGGACCTTCGCGGCCTTCCGCTCCTTGAGCTTGGCGAGGGTCCGCTCGAGTCGCGGGGCCCCCTCGTGGTGGTCGATCTCCCCGCGGAGAAGTACGACATCCACGCCAGTGTCGCTGCGGAGCACTGTGAAGAGGTCGGGCGCGTCCTTCATGCTCCACCGCTCTCGAGACTGGGCAATGCGATGCCGGCGCCGAGGTGCCGCGCCGGCAGGGCCCCTTACCTGGCTCCATCTCTTTTTAATTTACTCGCGAGAGCGCCCTGCGGTCAAGGGCAATTATCGTTGAACCCGGATCGGGACCTTCCCTGTTTTGCACAACTCTTTCCTCGGAGTGGGGCAGTGCATGGGGTCAGGCCTGGGAGCATCGCCTCCGCGTTCCCCAGGGACCACTGCTTCTCCGAGCCCTTGATCCTGTGGCATCGTCTACTCGATGCCCGACTCCGCGTGCGTACTCCTTTGTCTCGGGCTTCGGGTCGCGGTAACTCTTCTCGAACGACTCGGGCAGGTACCCCGAGCCGTGACGTGCCTCTGCCGAGTTGCGCGCGGGCGGGCCCTCGCGTAGGATCTGACACCTATGAGCATCGCTGCACTGATCGCTTTCGCCGCGCTTGCGCCGGGGGCCGCTCCGCCGACGCCCGGGGCGAGTCCGGACGGGATAGCGGCCCCGCCGGCGATTCTCGCCAGGATCGGCGGCAAGCTCGTGACCACCGCGGAACTCGAAGAGAACCTGGAGCGCCAGTTCCGTGCGTACGTCGAGAGGCGCGAGCAGGCCGTTCGCGCCGGGCTATGGGACGCCCGACAGGAGGCGGCCTTCGCCGAGGTGCGCGAGCGTCTCGGAGCCGAGGTGCGCGCCGCGCTCCTCCGCAGCGCGCTGATCGAGGACATGGTGGAAGGCTCCGGCTACAGGCCCGACGAGACGCTGATCGAGCTCCGCGTGGCCGGTGCGGCGAGGAAGGCCGGGGGGCTGGAGGCCCTCGCGCGCGAGCAGGGCCGCAGCCTCGCCGAGATTCGAGAAGAGCTCCGCCGGGCCGATCTCGAGCGCCGTTTCTGGCGCGCGTTCGTCCCTCCGCCCCCCGAGCCGACCCCCGCGCAGGTCCGCGAGTACTACCTCGCGAACCGGCGCGAGCTGCGCTCCCCGCCGCTCGCGAGGCTCAGGCTGATCCGGCTCCCCTCAGGTCCTGACAGGCAGCAGGCCTTCGAGCGCGCGGACGACCTGCGCCGCGAGCTCCAGTACGCGCCGGACAGGTTCCCGGACCGGGCCCGCGAGCACTCGACGCACAGGGAGTCGGCCGAGCGCGGCGGGCTCCTCGCGGCCGGGCCCGGGGCGGAAGCGCCGGATATGGTGTCGCTCGGCGCGATCCCGGCACCGCTCGCGGAGGCGGCGGCGCGTCTCAGGCCGGGCGAGGTCTCCGGCCTCGTCGAGCTCGCGGACGGCTTCTATCTCCTGAAGCTGGAAGAGCTCAGGCCCGGGAGGGAGTACGCGCTCGCGGAGGTCTGCGAAAGGATAGCCGATCTCCTCCGGCGCGCCGCGGAGGAGAGGACGTTCGCCGACTGGGTCGACTGCTACATGCACACAGCGTATGTCGCAGACGGCCGCGGCGCTCGGGCGGACCCGCGCGCGCTCGTTGCGCAGCGGGGCGGGACGGCCTCACCGTGACGCTCGAGCATCTCGCCAGGCTGTGCAGCAGCAAGGGAGGGCAGCGCCGCGCCCTGGAGGGGCTCGAGAACGAAGCCCTCCGCAACGTCCTGACGCCCGCGGGCGCCGTCGCGCTGGGCGCGGTGCCAGTCGCCGAATGCGAAGGGCGGCTCGTCTTCGCGACGGTGCCCTTCGCTCATCCGGACTGCCGGACGGCGCTCGAGGCCGCGCTCTCGCGCCCAGTGATGCTTCTCCCCTTCAACGACGCCCTGGTGCGCGACGCCATCGTCCAGTACTACCTGAGGCCAAGGGGTGGGACCGAAGGGCTCGATCTCAGCACGTTCGAGTCGCCGGATTTCCTCCGCGACCCGGTCTGCGCGCGCAAGCTCCTGCAGGAAAAGGACGGTGCGCTCCCCGAGAGGGAGATCGAGCTCCCCCGCGGCTGCGTGGCCCTCATCGACCTGCGCACCCACAGCGTCAGGCGCCCGCTCGACCGCCCATCGGGTACCGAGTTCGTGCCGGCGCCCTCCATGCTCGCGTTCAAGCTCGACGGCGAGGGCGCGGTGCTCTTCAGGGACCGAATGCCGCCCTCCAAGGTGCGCGCGATCGTCTCTCATGGCCTATTCTACGACGGTGACGAGCATCTGCATGCGCTCGGCGGGAAGGACCTGACCAAGCTCCCGCACGTGCTCCATCCGAGCGAGCTGCAGCTCGCCGAGATCCGCGGCGACGAGGCTGCTTTCTGGGTCTACGACGAACTGAAGACCGTTCGCGCGGGCCTCAGACTGGCCGAGGCTCCCGGGAGGCCGATCGCGTCCTGGACCTGCCGGTACTACTTCCTCCACTTCGGCATGCGGTACGAGCGCACGCTGACCCTGGACGTGCTGGCCTTTGTCGTGGTCAAGCGCTCGAGGCTCAGGCTCGCATCTCGTAGGGACACTCTGGTCCCCGGCGACCTGGAGCGACTCTTCGGCCTGGATATGCCCATGCGGCCGGCCGTTCCGGAGAGCGTCCGGTGACGCCGGGCGGGTTCGCTCCGGCCGCAGTACTGGCCGCCGCGCTCGCCGCCAGGCACGCCGCGCAGCTCCTGCTCACGCGCGGGGGGGCGAGGGGTGCGCGCTCGGGGCTCGTCTCGACGGGACTCCTCTTCGTCTGCTATGTGAGCGCGATGGCCCTCGCCCTGTGGAGACTCGCGCGCGGCGGGGCTCCGGTCGGGGCGGTGGCCGCCGGGGCGGGGACGTGGCTCGCCGCGGTCGCCCTCAGGATGTGGGCCCTAGCCCATCTGCGGGGGCAGTTCAGCTCTTTCATCGAGATACGCGAGGGACACCGGCTCGTGACCTCAGGTCCTTACGCCTTCGTTCGTCACCCGCTCCATCTCGCCTTCGGCTTGGAGGTCGCGGCCTTCGGACTCCTGGCCTGGGCGCCCGAGGCGGCGGTGCCCGCAGTCGCCGTGTGGGCCGTGATCCTCGTCCGCAACCGCACAGAGGAGGCGGTTCTGGCGGGCCATTTCGGCGCTGCCTACGAGTCCTACCGCTCGCGCGTGCCGGCCCTCCTGCCTGGACGGGCGCTCCTCCGGCTCCTGGGCGGCACCAAGCGGGCCGATCCGCCTCAAGAGACTCACCTGCCCGGCCGATAAGAACTGTTGAACGGTGCAGCCAGATCCTTTTGCGGGGAGGCGCGATGCTCCTCAAGACCCTGGAAGTCTTCGGCTTCAAGTCGTTCGCCGACCGGACACGGTTCGAGTTCGGACCGGGCATCACGGGGATCGTCGGTCCGAACGGTTGCGGCAAGAGCAACGTCGTCGACGCCCTGCGCTGGGTGATGGGCGAGCAGAGCGCGAAGTCGCTCCGCGGCGAGGAGATGGGCGATGTCATCTTCGGCGGCACGGCCCGCCGGAAGGCCGCGGGGTACTGCGAGGTCGTGATGGTCTTCGACAACAAGGACCGCAGGCTGCCCATCGATCAGGACGAGGTCTCCGTCGCCCGGAGGCTCTACAGGACCGGGGACTCCGAATACTACATCAACAAGGAGCTCTGCCGCCTTCGCGACGTGCGCGACCTGCTCATGGACTCGGGGCTCGGGACGTCGGCCTACTGCTTCATAGCGCAGGGGCAGATCGAGAAGTTCCTGAGCTCGGACCCGAAGGACCGCCGGCTCGTCTTCGAAGAGGCCGCGGGAATCTCCAAGTACAGGAGCCGGAAGGCCCTCGCACTCAGGAAACTGGAGCGGGTGGAGACGAACCTCCAGACGCTCGCCTCGCTCAGGAGCGAAGCGGACGCCAAGCTGCGCTCGCTCACGCGCCAGGCGCAGAAGGCGCGACGCTACCAGAGGCTCCAGGAGCTGCTGAACGCGAAGCTCGTGCAGTGCGCCCTGGGGGAGTACCGCGAGCTCAAGGCCGCCAAGGCCGCGCTCGACACTGAGCTCGCCACGCTGCGCGATCAGGAGGCGGCGGCCGCCGCGAGGGTCGCGGAGGCGGAGGCGCGCGTCTCCCAGGCGGAGCTCGAGGACGTGGAACTCGAGCGGGCGGCCTCGGAGGCCGACGCCCGGCGCATGGAGGTCCACGCGGCGACGAGTAGGCTCGAAGGCGACATCCAGCGCGCCGAAGAGCAGGCCCAGGACCTGGAGAGTCGCAGCGAGGCGTTGCGCGCCGAGGCCGAGGCGCTCCGCGCGCAGATAGAGGAGCGCTCCAGGGCTCGCGCCGCGGCCGAGCAGGCGCTCGCGGAGCTCGAGTCCAGGCTTGCAGAGGCCAGGGCCGCCGCCGAGGCCGCCGCGCGCGATGCCGAGGCTGCCGCACGTCGCGAGGCCGAGATCGCAGCGGCCGTGGCCGACCGCCAGTCCCGCGCCATGGAGACCGTACGCGCCCGCGCCGAGGCGCAGAACGGCCTCGCCGCGGCGGAGGCCGACCTCCGGAACCTCTCCGCCCGGGCCGAGAGGCTCGAGGCGGAGCTCGCCCGGATCGACGAGGCCTACCGCGACACCCACGCCAGGGCCGAGGAGACCTCCGGCAACTGCGTCATGCTCGCCGACCGGATCGGGGTGGCCAACCGCACAGTGTCCGAGGCGAGGGAGGAGATAGCGGTCCTGGAACGCCAGGCCGCCGGGCTCGAGGAGATGCTGGCCAGGCAGCGGGCCGAGATCGAGTCGAGAAGGGCCCGCCTGGTCTTCCTGCGCGAGCTCGAGGACAGGCGCGAGGGCGTCTCTAGCGGCGCGAAGGCCGTCCTGAAGGCCTCGCGCGAGGAGGGTGTGAAGTTCGGCGTCGTCCACGGCCTGGTGGCGGAGCTCCTCGAGGCGAGCCCCGAGTACGAGTCGGCGATCGAAACCGCACTGGGTGGGCGGGCGTCGGACGTCGTCGTCGACACCGCGAAGACCGCCGCAAATGCGATCGATTTCCTGAAGCTCGGCCGCGCCGGCCGCGCAAGCTTTCTGCCCCTCGACAGGATGCGCCCGACCGCGCCGATCCCGGCGGAGCTCGCGCGCAGGGAAGGCGCTGTGGGCCGGGCCTGCGACCTCCTCAAGTTCGACCCGCAGTTCAGGACCGTCTTCGAGTACCTCCTGGGCCGCGTCCTGATCGTGCGCGACAGGGACGCGGCGATCCGGCTCGCCCAGGAGGCCGGGGCCGGCACGCGGATGGTGACCCTCGACGGAGAGATCGTCGACGGGAACGGACCCGTGACCGGCGGGCTGAGCGCCACGGCTATCCCGGGGCTCCTCAGCCGCAAGACCGAGATCAAGCAGCTCCAGGCGGCGCTCTTTGAGGCCGAGCAGATGCTCGTCGCCCTCTCCGCCGACCGCCGCAAGGTCGAGGAGCGCAAGGAGGCGGCGCGCGCCCGGGCCGAGAGCGCGAACGGCCAGGCGAGACAGCTCGAGAAAGTCCTGGCCGCCACGAACGCCGAGCTCGCCTCGCTCCGTCGCGAGGAGAAGAACCTGGAGCAGCGCAGGCTCGCTGCGGCCGTGGAGTTCGACGAGGCCTCGCGCGACCGGGACGCCACCGCGTCAAGGATACGAGAGCTCTCCGAGCGCGTCTCGAAGCTCGCCGAAGATGAGCATGCGCTCCGGACCGAGACCGAGAAACTCTCGGAGGAGCTCGCCAGGGCGAAGGCCGAGCGCGAGTCGCGCGAGAAGGCGCACGCCGACACGCGCACGCAGGTCGCGGGCCTCGAGGAGAAGCACGAGGGCTTGTCGCGCGATCGGGACTCGCTCGCCCGCGAGCTCAGGGAGCGCGAGCAGGAGCTCCAGAAGCGGCTCGCGGAGGCGGACGAGATGGGGTCTGCCGCCGGCGAGCGCCGCGCCGCCGCAGAATCCAAACGCCACGAGCTGCACGAGAAGAGCGCCGAGCTCGAGCGCCTCGCTGCCGAGGCGATGGCCGCCCGCGCGAGGCGCGACGCGTTGCGCGGAGAGATAGAAGCGATCCGCAACTCGAGCAGGTCTTGCCGCGAGGAGCTCCTCCGGGTCAAGGGAGCACTCTCGGACCTCAGGGTGAAGGAGAACGAGCTCCTCGTGAAGCTCCAGACGCTCGAGGAGCGCACGAAGAACGAGCTGGGCGTTTCCCTCGAGGAACGCCTCGCCTCGCCCGAGCAGGCCCCGCCTGACGTGGGGACGCCGGTCGATTCGGCGGTCGAGGAGCCCGAGGCCGAAGAGGAGGTCCAACAGGCCGATTCGCAGTCGCCCCCCGCAGCCGGAGACCTGAGGAGCGAGATCGAAGAGCTCCGGCGGAAGATACAGGCCATGGGCCAGGTGAACCTGTATGCGCTCACCGAGCTCCAGGAATGCGAAGAGCGCTCGAAGTTCCTCGCCGCGCACCACGAGGATCTCACCAAGGCGCAGCAATCGCTCAAGGACGTCATCGCGAAGATAAACCGGAAGTCGCGGGACCTCTTCGTGCAGACCTTCGAGGCTGTCCGCGAGCAGTTCAGGGATCTCTTCCGCAAGCTCTTCGGCGGGGGCAAGGCCGACATCCTGCTCGAGGAAGGCGTCGACGTCCTGGAGGCCGGCATCGAGGTGATCGCACAGCCGCCGGGACGGGAATCGGTGAAGCTCGTCGCCCTCTCCGGCGGCCAGAAGGCCATGACGACTATAGCGCTCCTCTTCGCGATCTTCCGCGCGAAGCCCAGCCCCTTCTGCGTGCTCGACGAGGTGGACGCGCCGCTCGACGACGCGAACGTGGACCGGTTCAACCTGATCCTGCAGGAGTACTCGCAGAGCACCCAGTTCATAGTGATCACGCACAACAAGGCGACGATGGCCTACGCGAGCACTCTCTACGGCGTCACGATGCTCGAGCCGGGGGTATCCAGGCAGGTGGGGATACGACTCGAGGACGTCGATGCGCACCTGGCGATCACGCCGCCTGGGGCGACGGGGGAGGCCGTACAGTCGAAGGCGGCCTAGCCGCGCGCTCGGCATCGTTCGGCCGCGGCGGTGAACCGCGCAAACCGGGGCTAGACGCCGCTATAGGCGCTGAAGCCACCGTCCACGGGCACCACTATCCCAGTGACGAACGCGGCCCCCGGCGAGACGAGCCACCTGAGCGCGCCCAGGAGGTCCTTCGGCTCGCCGAAACGGCCCATCGGCGTGTGCGCGATGATCTGCTCGCCGCGCTGGGTGAGCGCGCCGGTCTTCGCGTCAGTCAGGAGGAACCTGTTCTGCTCGGTCAGGAAGAAGCCCGGCGCGATGGCGTTCACGCGGATCGACTTCGAGTAGTTCTGGCACATGTGGACCGCGAGCCACTGCGTGAAGTTCGCGACGGCGGCCTTCGCGGCCGAGTAGCCCGGGATCTTCGTCAGGGGCCTGAGCGCGTTCATCGAGGCGATGTTGACGATCGAGCCCTCGCCGCGGTCCGCGATGTCGCGCCCGAAGACCTGGCAGGGGAAGAATGTCCCCAGGAAGTTCAGGTCCATGACGAGCCTGAGCGCGGCCTCCGGGAGGTCGAAGAACGAGAGCTCGGGGCCTGTGGTCGCGTCCTTCCGGTTTCCCCCCGCGCCGTTGACGAGGATCGACGCGCGGCCGAACTCCCTGCGCACCTTCTCGCGGGCGCGCTCCAGGCTCTCGCGCGAGAGGACGTCGCAGCCGATCCCGAGCGCCTCTCCGCCGAGGTCTCTCACGAGCTTCGCCGCCGCCTCGGCGGCGTCCTCCTTCAGGTCGAGCACGGCCACGCGCGCGCCGTCTTCGCCGAGCGCCTTGGCCATCTCGCTGCAGAGGATCCCCCCGCCGCCGGTGACGACGGCTACCTCGCCGGCGAGCGGTCGCTTCCCGCTCATCGACTCCCCTCCCCCTGCCGATCCGACCCCATGCGGCGCGCCGCGAACGGTTCGAGGTGCCTGGCGAGATGCCTCTCGACGTTGGCCCAGTGCAGCTCTTCATTCTGGTCGAGGAGACGTCTGATCTCTTCGCCGAGCGTCTCCCCGGACGCCGCCCTCGCGGCGAGGACCGAGCCGTAGGTCACGTGGAGGACCTGCCTCGCCCCTGGGCGGTCCAGGAGCCCGCGCGCGGACGCCTCCGTGAGCTCCGCCGCCGGCAGGTCCTCGCAGCGCGCGGAGACGTGATAGCTCTTCCTGTCCTCGGCGTAGCGGGCCCGCGCCACCGCGACGATCTCGCAGAAGAGACCCAGGTCCGTCTCCGCGACCGTCCTCAAGGCCTCGAGCCAGCTCGTCCCGGCGGTCTTCAGGTGGATCGCACCCCGCGCCGCCCTCGCCAGGACGGGATACGCCGAGAACTTGTCGGAGCCCGAGTGCACGCTCAGCTTGTACGGCCCGAGCTCGCGCGCGACCTCTGCGTGGGACTCCGCGTCCCGGGCGAGGCGCTCGAGGTCCCCTTTGTAGTCCACACCCTTCTCGAACTCGCCGACGAACCTGACAGCCACGCTCGCGGGCCTCACGCCGAGCCGCGCGAGCTCGAGCGCCACGAAGCGATGCTCGAAGGGCGTCGTGGGGCTCGAGGTCTCGTCGAGCGAGATCTCTATCTCGAAGGGGCGCGGCGAGAGCCTCGAGGCGACGTGCCGGGCGAGCTCCGCCGCGCGCGCGATCGCTGCGCAGTACTTCGCCGCGGCGCGGGCGAAGGCCTCCTCGTCCGCGTGGTCGGCACCGCCCACGTGTCGCCGGCGGCAGTCGGCGAGCGTCGTCTCGAGCGCCCCCCAGGGCGCCGCGTCGAGCTTCCTGCGGAGCACGTCCGCCGGGTCGGTAGAGGCGGCGTCGTCCACGCAGTCGCTCGGGTCGAGCGTGAACGTCACGAAACCGGCCGAGGCGCATCTGTCGATGTCTTCGATCGTCTTCAAGTGATCGGCGTCGGCGCCCCAGGGCCGCCGCCAGCCTGATACGAATACCCCCCAGGTAGCGTCGTCCAGCACGTCGCTGGGAGACCTGCCGGTGCGCGACATCTCCCTCGCGGACTGCTGCGCGAAGGCGGGGACGAGCTCCGTCGCGCCGGCCGCGCGGGCATGCCCTACGGTCGCGCAGCCGAGCCTGTCGCCGAGTCCGACGGAGGCCCCGCCCCCGAGCGGGCCCGGCCTCAGGAACGGGAGCCTCTCCCGCATGGACTCGGCGACGGAGGCCGTCCAGGGCCTGACGTCGAGCGCGTAGGACCCGCTCTTTGGGCCCTCGCGGCCGACTTTCGAGGCGCGGACCACGGCGCGGCGGAGCTTCGCGTCCTTCGCGGCCGCGTAGACCGCCCTGCCAGCGCAGGCGATGGACTCCGCGTAGACCTGCGCCTTCACCGCCCCTCCGAGCGCTCTCGCGAGAGAGAGGGCGTCGTCCCGCGCGAGCCGCGAGGGCGCCTCCGCGCGCGCGCCGGATGCGCCGCTCGAGCCCTCGACGATCGCATCCAGGAGCCTGGTGATGGCGCCGTGCGCGGCGGAGAGGAAGAAGACGTCGCTGTCCGGCATCTGACCGTCCGGCTACCTCTGGCCCTTCACCCACGCATGCGCCGGGTCGTCGCGCGGCCTCAGCTCGCGCGACGTCCTGCCCGCGAGTATCCACAGGTAGTAAACCCTGTAGCCGGGCGCCGCGGAGACCGGGTGATACCCCCGCGGCAGCGCCACGACATCGCCGTCCTCGACGGCGTAGGCCTCGTCGAGCGAGCGGTCGTCGGTGTAGAGCCTGATCATGCCGAACCCCTGGGGGGGATCGACGCGGAACAGGTACGCCTCCTCCATCGCGGCCTCGTGCGGGGGCTCGTCTCGCTCGTGCCTGTGCGGGGGGTAGCTCGACCACTGGCCGGAGGGCGTGATCGTCTCGCCCAGAACGAGCCTCGAGGCCGGCCGCGAGCCGTCGATCATGTCGCGGATCTCCCGCTGGAACGGGGGCACGCCGCGCACGGAGGCCTTGACCTCTTCCGGCCGCACGATGAAGCCGCGCGCCGCCCCCGCGGCCGGGGCCCGCGCGATGGCGAGGACCGACTCCTCCGAGGCGCGGATCTCGAGCCGTTCGCCTGCCGGTGCGAAGGCGCAGGAGCCGGGCCCGTCGAAGACGGACACGCGCCGGGGGAGCTCGCCGAGAAAGCCCGCCCCGCGGACCTCCGCGCTGCCGGAGAGGAGAACGGCGGCGAGCTCCTTGTCGGCGGAGCCCTCGCGGTGCGACTCGCCGCGCCTCAGCCTGAGGATCGCGAGCTCTATCAGCTCGAGCCCGGCGCCAGCGCTCGGCAGGACGCTCACGAGCCCCCAGGCGTCGCGCGGCGGCCTGATCCTGTGGCAGCCCATCGAACCCCCGTCACGGCTGCCATCCTGACCTCGGACAGGTCGACGGTCAAGCCGCTCCGCGGCGGAGCCGAGGGCCTCCGGTGACACATCCGGGCCGGCCATCGCCCGCATCATGGGGGCCGCGCGCGGCCGACTGGGGAGACCGCAAGGGAGGCGACGAGGCGGGTGGGAGGCCAACTCAGCCGAGCTTCTCGAGCGTGAGCTGGGCCTCTTCGACGATCTCCCCGTCCAGGGATATGTCCACGATGTAGATGCCGGCCCCCGGGAGCGTATGCGGGCCGCGCTCGAGGAAGAGCCACTCGCGCTCGGCCTGGAGGGCGACATTCACGATGAGCGGCGGGGCGATCTGTTCCTCGCCGTAAGAGAGCGCGAAGCCCAGCTCGTGCTCCCCCGCGCCCTCGAGAAGCACCGCCATCCCCAGCGCGGGCACCTGAAGCGGAAAGCGCCAGGGCTGTCCGTCGCGGATCAGGTCGCCCAGCGAGACCCTCCTGCCCGGGCCCATGCGGAGATTCGTCGCAAGCAGCCACCCTGCCACGCGCCCGGCCATAGCCGCCCCCCTTCGCCGCGGGTGCGAGCGTAGCCCACGCTGCGGACCCGGTCAAGGCCCTCGACACTTGGCTAGGGGTCCTCGTAGAGTCGCGTCCCTGGAAACACCGGCATCTCCCGTGGAGGGCGACCGCGGACAGGAGGCGCAGCCGCGAGGCTCTCGTTGAGGGACGCCCCCGAGATCGGGCTCGAGCCGCCGCGCGCGACATCGCCGCGCCGGCGCCACGATGCCCGGATGATTCGGTCCGGAGGGTCACGGTCGCGCCCGCGCGGGGAAGTTCACGGGATAGCCCCTCGGCGCGATGAAGACCGATGCGCCGGAGTCGCCCTCGGCGGGGTCGTACCAGACCCGGAAGGCGAGTTCCCAGTCGTGGAAGTCGCGCGCGAGCAGGAGGGCCTGGTCGGCCCAGCCGCTCCCGCCTTCGAGCGCGTAGCGCGAGGCGAACTCGAGCCGCCACCGGCACTCCGGCGCGAGGGCGAGTCGGAGCGAAAGCTGGCTCGTGGGCTCGGCGCCCGGAGTGCGCGTCGAGAGCCACGAGACCGCCGCCCGCCACTGCGAGCCGCCGAGCGGGACCGGCCAGGTGCGTCCGGCGAGCGACGCGGCCTGCCCCCCCGCGGACGGGCCGAACTCGAGCCCCGCCTCCGAGGCGAGCGTGGAGAGCTCGTTCGGATCCCACTCCATCGAGGCGTAGGCCCTGAGGCCCCCGCCCGCGCCCGCGAAGCCGGCCGCCCGGAGGACGCCCCAGTCGCGGCCCGCGTTGAGCGCCTCGCGTTCCTCCCCGTCGACGAAGAGCTCCGCGCCCAGAAGGAGCCCGGCGAGGTCCACGGAGCGCACGGCCCCGCCCGGAAGCTCGCGCTTCGTCTGGAGGCGGTTGTCGAGCACCAGACGCACGCGCCCCGAGCCCGAGACGTCGTCCCACCGGTCGAAGCCGTAGATCTCGGCCGGGTCCGCCGTGGGCTGCGACGCGCCGAGGTACTCGGCCCTGGCCTCGAGCACGTGCCTGAAGGGCCTCCCGGCGAGCTCGAACCGGCCGAAGAGCCTCGTCGAGAGGCCGGCCCCGTACAGGGTGCAGCCGCGCACGAAGGGCTCTTCGGTCGCGAACCCTTCGGAGTATAGCGCCTGATCCGTCCCGAGGTAGGGACTGAAGGCCACCGGCCCCAGCCTGAAGACGCGCGAGAGGACCAGCCTCGTCCGCGCGCGGAAGCTCGAGCGGTCCGACGCGCCCAGTGCATCCACGAGAAGTTCGTCGTAGCTCCGCCTGAGCCAGCCGCAGGCGGCGTCCGCCGAGAGGACGAGCCCATGCCCGAGCCCGATCGCCGGCGACGTCCAGCGCGCCTCCGGCATGTACTCGGTCTCGGTGCGGAAGGGGTCGAGCCTGAACCCCGAATGGAGCGAGAACACCGACCCTCCCGCCGCCCGGCGCAGCTCGACATACGAGCCCTCCGGGAGACCGGTCTTCGCCTCGTCCTCGAGATACTCCTGCCTGACGTCCCGGTCGGAGGCGGACAGCACCCTGGCCTCGAGCTCCCAGCCCCCGCCGAGCCCGGAGCGGTGGGCGAGCTCCGCGACGTGGCGGGCGCTCCCCGCGTAGCTGAAGCGGTCCAGTGGCAGCGTGGAGGCCGTCGCCGCGTCCATCACTGGCTCGCCTCTGAGCGCCGAGAGGTGCTGCGAGATCGAGAGAGGAAGCGGGCTCCCCTCGACCTTTGTCGCGCAGCGCTCGCGAGAGACCATGGCGCGCTCGAGGTCTGTCTCGGGACTCGTCGCGTCCTCCGTGAAGACGGCCGCGCGCGCCCGGCCCTCGCCTGCCCGCCCGTTCCAGGCGATCTCCGCGCCCCCCTCGCGGCCCCGGGTCTCGCGCCAGCCGGCAGAGAAGCCCCACATGTCCACGCCGCAGCGGGCCTCGACCCTTCGCCTGACGGGGAAGCTGAAGGCCGCCGAGACGTGTCCCCCCCAGCGCCCGCTCCGGCCCGCGCGGAGGTCGGCCTTCGCGTTCCTCGCGCCCTCGCTCAGGTCCCAGGTGATCCTGGGCCACCAGAAGACCGGGAGCCTGCCCAGCCGGAGCGTGCAGCCGGAGGCGCGCAGGGCGTCGCCTGGGACGACCTCGACCCGCCGCACGCGAAGGCACCAGTGCGGTGTAGCGAACTCGCAGGAGGTTATCGTCGCGTCCTCGGCCACGAAGCGCTCCCGCCCCTCGCGCCGGAGGACCGCGGCCGACAGCACTGTTGTCGCGACCTCCCCCCTCTCGATGCGGCCCCTCCCGTGCGGTAGGCGCGGCGGATTGAACCGCGCGCGAACGTCCTCGGCGACTCCCTCGTGCGTGCGCAGGTTGTAGCGGAGACGCGCGCAGCGGAGCTCGATGCGGCCGTCGAGCTCGGAGAGTCTCACGGGGCCGGCCGCATAGAGGGCGCCGGAGCTCGGCACGAGCACGGCGCCCGCGGCCTCGACGCGCAGGTCCCCGGACTCGATGCGGACGTCTCCGCGCAGGACGACCCTCTCGGGAGAGCCGCCCTCGCGCGAGATCTCGCTCGCGCCGAAGACGATCTCGACCGGCCCGCCGGGGGCTGGTTCGCCCGCCCACGCGAGTCGCGCGGACGCGAAGAGCCCCGCGAGCGCAGCGAGGAGGGCATCTCGCCAGGGGCGAGTTCCCCGCACGCGAGGAGACATCCCTTCCACCGGTTCCGCTGGTCCGAGCCCTCAGACGACCTTCGGGGTGGCCGAGGTCGTGTACTTGAGGGCCATGGTCTGCGGCAGGACGAGCTCGCCCCGCTCGTGGAGCCTCCAGAACACCTCGACCACGGCGGGGTCGAACTGGGTGCCGGAGCAGTCGCGGACGACGCGGGCCGCCTGCTCCATCTCGTATCCCTTGCGGTAGGGGCGGTCGGAGGTCATGGCGTCGAAGGCGTCGGCCAGGGCCAGGATCCTCGCGACGCGCGGGGACTCCTCGCCCTTGAGCCCTCCGGGGTAACCCGACCCGTCCCAGCGCTCGTGGTGATGCAAGACGCTCGCCGCGACCTCCGGGACGTGCGGGCTCTGGATGTTCGAAATGATCTCCGCCCCGTGGACCGGATGCCGCATGACGAGCGCGAACTCGTCGTCCGTGAGCTCGCCGGGCTTGTTTAGGACCCACTCCGGCACGCCGATCTTGCCGACGTCGTGGAGCAGCCCGGCGAGCTGGAGTATGTCCCTCTCGTGCTCGGGGAGGTCGATCTCCTTGGCGAGCCGCAGGGCGAAGGTGGTCACCCGCTCGGAGTGGCCGTGCGTGTAGCGATCCTTGGCGTCGATCGCGGCGACGAGCGACCTGATCGAGCTGAAGAACAGGTTCTCCAGGTCCTGGACGAGCTGCGCCCTCTTGAGCGCGACGCCGGCCTGGTTGCCGATGGCGGCCATGAGCTCCAGGTCCTGCTCATCGAAGGCATTGGGGTCGCCGCGGCTGTCCACGTAGAGCGCGCCCACGATCTCCCCCTGGGCGAGGAGCGGCACGCACATCATCGACTGGACGCGCTGCATTATCAGGCTCTGCCCGGCGGCGTAGCGTTCGTCCTTCGGGACGTTTCTGCTCAAGACGCTCACGCCGCGGCGCAGGACGTCGGTCACGACGGTGCGACTCACCGCGAAGTTGGCGACGTCGCCCTCCTTGCCGCGCTCGCGGCTGGCGACGGGGTTTAAAGCGGCCTCTGGACCCTTGCCTACGAGGACGGCCACCCTGTCGGCCTTGGTCACGTCGATGACCGTCTGGGCGATAGTGCTCGCGAGCTCGCGCGGGTCCCGCAGTGCGTTGATGGTGTTGACGACCCTGTAGAGCGTAACGAGGTCCCTGTGCGCCCGCCGGAGCTGATTCTCCGCGGCCCCATCGGCGCTCTTGAGCATGCCGGCAGCGCTCGGGTCGACCTTCCGAACGAGCTCCGTCGTGTGGTCTTTCGAGCCGGATGCACCTGCGGCCCTGGCGACGTCGGCCTCGGCGAGCTGGGCCGGCGAACGGATCGGAAGGGGCGTGTTATCCCTGTGGACCGGGCGCGGGGGGCCCGAGACCGACAGGACCGCCACGCCGATCACCACCTCGTCGCCGTCGTATACGGCGGCCGAGGCGACGGGCTTGCCGTTGACGTAGGTTCCGTTCGCGCTGCCCAGATCGGTGACAACGAGGCTCTCGCCGCGGTTCTCGAACGCGCAATGCAGACGGCTGAGCCCATCGTCAAAGACCTGGACGTCGGCCTGCATGCCCCTGCCAAGGGTGACCCGCGTCCCCTCCTTGACGGTGAAACGCTTGCCCCGGCTCTTTCCTCCCTTGATGGTGATCTCGCAGTCCACGAGCGTCTCCCTGTTGCGCAAGTAGAGTTTAGTCCACGATTCCATAAGTGTCAAATCGGAGGCTAGGTGTCGAGCGGCACGCGCCGCAGTTACGCGGTGGCGAACCCCGTCGCATTGCGGTCGGAGTCCCACAGGCGTGCATCAGCAACTCCGGCCCTTCCACGCGCGGAGGGCGCAGCCCGGGCCGGCGACCACAGGTCGGGGGCCTCTTCGTCGACCCGATAGGCATGTATTGTCAAGTGACGATATGCATTTTGAGGATTTAACCCTGCTCTGTAGAAAAGTCCTCCAGATGCTCTGTAGAAAAGTCCTCCAGAGACGTTTGAGGAGCATCAGGTTGTGCACCAGGACCCGCAGGCTCGCTTCGCGCTTCTGCCCGGTCCAGGAGGTGGCCCGGAGCGCCGAACCCAGCAGCCGCT
>Ga0272448_1000536_pt1 | contig 58797 bp, 68 predicted proteins | sample YNPCB0191_FD_202220 | JGI IMG/M metagenome (GOLD analysis project Ga0272448, IMG submission 202220) | Hot spring sediment microbial communities from Yellowstone National Park, WY, United States - YNP-CB-019-1 | ecosystem: Environmental > Aquatic > Thermal springs > Hot (42-90C) > Sediment... | reverse complement strand
GACGACTCCTGAGGTATCGATGGCGACAAGATCCCGGGAGATTCCACCTCGCAGTCTTTGGGTTTTCTCATGACTCGGGGTCTCTGATTCCCCCGTGGGCTTTTGGTTTCCCTCCCTCAAAAGACCCTGGGTTTTGAGGGATTTGAGGATTCTCCCCACCGTGGAAGAAGAAACGGTGAAACCCTCTTTCTTGAGGAGGACGGTGAGCTTTGCCTTCGAAGAAGCGGGAATTCCTCCCGGAGTCTTTGAACCCGTTCCACAAGCTCTAAGGTCCATTGGGGCTTCCGGATCTTTTTGGGTCTTCTCGATTTATCCTTCCGGGCTTTGGAGGTTTCTGGGGTTGAACTTTTTCTTCCACCGAAAGGAGGCTTTGGGTTCCTCAATCTTTCGCAGGTGATGCCACAGGGTGGGTTTGGGCAAAGTCGAGGACTTCAAGGCGAATCCTTCTCTTTTTGGAGAGTCCATGGACTTGAGTAAGCTTAGTGATGGCGCTTCTATGGGGAAAACTCAAAAGACAGAGGATTCCCCAGAGTATGCCGGAAGAATCCTTGTTCCCTTGGTGCTCCTCTTCATACCGGTGCAGGGCCTCCCTTCTCTTCGGTTTTTCGGTACCTGAGTGAGGATACAGATCTTTCTCCCTTTTTGTCTACCCTCTCGCAGATCTCTGTGAACCTATTCATACTTCAAAGATTTGGAAAACTGTAAGCCTATTTTTCCTCAAAAATGAGGAATAATTGTAGTAGAAATTTACGGACTTCCCTTCGATTTGTTAAAAGGGGAACATCCGATACGCTTCTGTGAATTTCCTTACCATAGCCCCGGGTTTATGGGGAATACTCTTCAAAAAATAGATACGATTGATTATTCCGAAAACCGGAGTCGTTCTCCAAAAAACTCCCGGGGATTATCCCAGAGAATTCGCTTGCCTATCTCCTGGGCTTCGTCCCAATTGAGGTATTTATTTTCCACCATTTTTCCGAGAACCCGGGATAAAGACTCGAGGTTGAAAAGAAAGGCACCCACCGCGCCTTCCACATTCCAGGAATCACCCCCCATCATGATTCGGGAACCTCCGGTCACTTCTATCCACTGGGCAAGGGCAAGGTCCGAAAAGGTGGGTGAAAGAAGTGGCAACCAGGTCAGGTCGAGGTGGCAGTTGGGATAAAAAAGGGCCATGGCTCCAGGTTCCCCCACCCAGGGGAAACCACCATGAAGGAGGGAAATTTTGATGGTGGGATATTCTTCAAAAATGGGCCCCAGTCGATAAGGAGCTCCCCGAAAGTACTTTCCGGGACCGGTGTGTATCTGGATCGGGAGGTTGTATTTCAGAGCCTGGCGCAGGAAATAGTGAAAGATGAAGTTCTGAAAATTCCAGATTTCCTCAGGTGATTCCTGGTTATCCTCCCTCTCAAAAGCAATCCGAGCTTTTTCAAGAGGAGGACAGGGAAAATCAAGTCCCCGGTCGTAAGCAATGGCACACTTCAGGGCTACGATACCCAGATGTACTCCCCTCTCCACGCGCTGCTCAATCAGTGCCAGGTAATCCTCAAAGGTAAGGATTTCCTTCCCCTTTCTGATTTCTGAGGTATAAGGATTCTTCCGATCGTGGTCCCCGGCAGAGGCTGAAAATCCGAAGAGGTACGGGTCGATACGGAGCACCGGGGTGAAAAAATCGCCATCAAGATCATAGTCATCCACCACCCAGTAGCGGTCGAGAACCACTTTCTGAATGTGCAGTTTACCCCGGAGCCATTCAATAGGAAGGTTTCCTTCATAGGCCTTGCGAAGAATCCCGCCAAGCATTTGCCAGGTTTCTTCCTGCAAAAGATCTCCAGAAAAACCGTACATAAACTGGAAGGCTTGCTGGAGATACTTGAAGAAAGCACTAGCCCGGACTTTCTTCATTTCAGAAAGGAGAGTGGTTCGATCCCAGGGGTAGTGCTTGAGGTCCCGAGCTCCAAAACATATCCAGGGAAGGTAGCTCTCCCGGAGAACGGCCAGAAGCAAGTCTGATTCCCCCAGAAAGACCTCCAGGGGTAAAAGATGCTCATGGGTATCGATTTTCGGGAAAGAAAGGAAGACATCCAGAAATTCTCGGCCGATATCCTTTTCCATATTTTCTCCCTCCTTGTCGTGGAGAGGCTCATTTACTCCATTATAACACTCCGGAACCGGCTTCCTGAGATGCACCTACAGGCGCGCAAGGATGTAGGAAAAATCGGTGGTTGGCTCTTCGCAGGCGAAGTTTTTACAGAGATAAAAGGTGGGTTTTCCAAAAAGACTCCGGAAGTGAACATCCTCAGGCAGTAGCGCCCGGAGTGAGGAAGCCTGGTCCCCTTCGGGAAGGAAGAGCAAAGAAAAGGATTTCTGCTGCAGCGTTTGGAGGATGGTGGGGAGTTCCGGATGATCCGGAGGAGCTACAAGCACCACGTGCGAGCCCGGCTGCAAGAAGGAAAACATAGTTTTCGCCAGGTAACAGTACCCCAGAGGATTTCCTGCAAGAAGAGGAAGAAGACGCACGATAGCCCGGAAAGCCACTTTCTGGAGGTCTACCCGGAAAAGAAGTTGCGACAGGCGTAAGCAATTTTCTACCGCTACCGAATTCCCGGAGGGAATAGCGCCATCATGGAAAACCTGGGGGCGAAGAAGTGGAGTCTGGGCGTCAGAGGCAGCGAAAAAGAAGCCTCCTTCTGGATCGGAAAAGCGGTCGAGCATTTTCTCGGTAATCCGTAGAGCCTTTTGGAGGTATTTTCCCTCCAGGCTGGCCCGGTAGAGTTCCAGAAGCCCGAAGGTCAAAAAAGCGTAGTCATCGAGATAACCAGAAACAGCCGGTTCTCCCATAAAGAGATGGAAAACCTGCCCTGACTCGTCAACCATTTTCTCGAGGAAGAAATGAGCAGCTTTTTTGGCTCGCAGGAGAAAACCCTCGTTCTGGAAGTGGAGAGAAGCTCGAGCCAGCGCTCCAATCATAAGGCCATTCCAGTCGGTGAGAATTTTTTCATCCCGAGATGGATGCGGTCGCTGAGCACGATAGGTAAAAAGCTTCTTGCGTCCCTCTTCAAGAAGGGTTTTCAGCTTCTCTTCAGAAAAACCCAGTTCCTCCGCCCATTCTGTAAGTCCACGGCGCCGATAGAGAATGTTTTTTCCCCGGGCATGAGAAAAGTTTCCCTCTTCACGTAGCGTAAAGACCTGCTCGAAGAGACGGGCATGGTTTTCTCCCAGGACCTTCCGAACCTCTTCGGTGGTAAAGAGGTAGAATGCTCCTTCCCCTTCAGGACTGTCAGCGTCTTCGGCTGCGTAAAATGCACCTTCGGGGGAAGTAAGGTTCATCTCCACATAGGTAAACACTTCTTCGGCCACTTCCCGGTAGATTTTTTTTCCGGTGACGGCAAAGGCTTCAATGTAGGCCAGAGCCAGAAGGGCCTGGTCGTAAAGCATCTTCTCAAAGTGAGGAAGCAGCCAGTAGACGTCGGTAGAGTAACGGTGGAAGCCAAAGCCTACTTGGTCGAAAATACCCCCGTTGCGCAACGCCTGGAGGGTTTCTTCGGTAATGGCGAGGGCTTCGAGGTCTCCAAATTCCTGAAAAGCCCTGAGGAGAAAGAGAATATTCTGCGGAAGGGGAAATTTTGGCGCTCCCTTGAGTCCACCCCACTCCCGGTCACTGACAGCCCGTAGCGCTTCCAGGGTTTTGCGAAGAAGAGTAACGTCAGGTAACATAGCATCCTGGGTAATCACAGGGGGACGGGCCAGAAGGGCGAAAATTTCTCGAGAAGATTCTTCGATACGCCGGCGCTCTCTGGTCCACAGATGCCGTATCCGCAGGATCAGGTCCTTCATCCCCAGCATCCCGAAACGAGAATAGGGGGGAAAATAAGTCCCGGCAAAAAAGGGGATTCCTTCAGGAGTCATGACGATGGAAAGAGGCCAGCCGCCGCTACCGGTGAGTATCTGGGCCACCTCCATATAGGTATGGTCGATATCCGGGCGCTCTTCCCGGTCAACCTTGATGGACACAAAGATTTCGTTCATGAGTTGAGCGATTTCTTCGTTCTCGAAGGTTTCCTCAGCCATCACATGGCACCAGTGACAGGTGGAGTAACCAATGGAGAGAAAGATGGGGCGGTCAAGGAGCCTGGCCTGAGTGAAAGCCTCCTCCCCCCAGGGATACCAGTCTACAGGCTGAAAAGCATGCTGGCGTAGATACAGACTTTTTTCATGAATCAATCGGTTGGGCTTCCGCTCGGCCATGGTCCATCACCTTCCTGCGCTGTAAAACCCCGCCGAGCGGAAGATATTCCAGCCTAAGCAGGGAGGATTCCCAGGGTTTTGATTTCCCAAGGTCCGAACTCTAAGGATATCGTCTTCCCCGCCAGGGGAAGGATTTCCTCTTCCTCCTCAAGTAAAGAAAGTTTCCGTACCCGGGACACATCGATTCCCAGGCTGAGAGTACAGGATTCCTGGCGAGGAGTGGGATTATAGAGACGGAGAACCAGCTCTTCGCCCCACTCGCTCTTTTTCAGCGCACTGAGGAGAATGCGGGGATTATCGAGCTCGAGTAACCGCCACCCCGAAAGCGTCACCATGGTTTGAGGAAGCTGAAAAAGGAGGGGAGGTCTATTAAAAAGGAGGGACTCCCGGGGAAGCGTGGTCTCGGGGAAGGCACCCTTCTCTATCCACAGGGCGAACTCAAAGGTGTGTTTGCCCAGGCACTGGGCCTGGGGGGTAGGGAAAGGCCAGCCGGCATCGCCCCGGCGGGTCAGAAGATCGTTGCGCGAAAGCCACCCCACCGCTCGCAGCAGGGTCAGAGTCAGGGCGGTTTTCCCCTCTACTTCCTTCAAGGCGTACTCCCGCAGGCCCCGGCTTGAAATTCCCACGAGCACTCCCTTCTCCTGGAGGAAAACAAAGTCGTTATAAGGGAAGGTGGCGTTCCCTTCTCGCTTGAGGACGGCAAAGTGAGCCCCGGCATAGGAAGTTCGGGTTACAAAGGGTGACAGAATAAGCATCCGCAACCGGTGGTCGCAGACCCGGTTCTCGAAGGACACCGTGATGTCCAGGCGTTTCACCCCTTGCGCCAATCCAACCTCCACGGTGAGGGGACAGAGAACTCTTTTTGAGCTCCGTCGCTTGCGGTCCTCGGTAAGCCCCTCGGAAAGTGACATCTCATAGTAGAGACGGATTTTCTGGCAGGACCTGGTGTAGCGGCTCCAGGAAATGTTGGGGATAAGGTTTTGGGTGGTGATCACTTCGTCCTCTTCGCAGGGAGAGTAATCGTATTCGTCTCCTGCATCGGCACCGTCCTCAAAGAGAGGTCCCAGAGGAAAAATCATCCCGCTCTCCTTCTCGGTGAGGGTAATAAATCCCGAAGGAGAAACCGAAAGGTGCAGGAACTCGTTTTCCAGAACCCACTCCCGGGGCGGAATGGTTACCTCCCGTTCGTGTTTACCCTCGATCCGGAAGACCCTGAAGCCCAGGGGGGGTAGTTCTCGTACCACGAACCCTACCCGGTAACGGTTGGCTCGAAAAACCTCCGGAAGAGTGTGAGGAGGAGTAGTAAAAACGGTGGTTTCCTCCCTTTCGAGGATTTCTGCTTCCACTTTTTCTTCTGGAGAATCAAAGAGGAGCTTTCCAAAGAACTCCTGGTCTTCCGGGGCGTATTCCCGGAGCTTACTGAGTTCAAAGTCGACTTCTTTCACCTTCTGCCGCTGCAGGGTAAGCTCAGTCTCCAGGTACTCGGTGACCGGATAAGGGTGAGGGTTAAAGACCACCAGGGTATCGTCCTCGGAAAAAGTGGTCAGATTCTGAAAAACAAAAGAAGGTTGTAACATTTTCTGGGTGAGATCGTGCATTTTCCGGTAGCGGATCATCATCTCCTCGTGTACCGGGTCGATACTGCAACCACAGATGGAATCATGGGGCGAGTTCCAGAGGAGCATCTTCCACAGGTAGCGGAGAAAGTCCTCGGGATAGGATCGACCCAGAATCCAGAGAGTACTGAACAGTGGTTCCAGATATCCCTCCAGGGTATGTGAAAAGAAGCCGTGCTCTTTCTTGAGATAGACCCGGGTGGAAAGGGTCCCTCCCAGAAGGTAATTGCGGTCGTCGGCCCGCCACTCCCCTTGGTAAACGGGGAGATCATGAGCTTCTTCCTCGATTTTCCGGAAAAGGTAAGGAAAATTGGAATGGAGGATATGGTGTTCGGGAAAAATGCCACGCAAAAGGTCCAGCTTCCCCGGGAAATCGGAGTCCGGTTCCACGTGGTCACTCCCGTTAGTAAGGAGGAGATGAGATGTGCTGGCAAACGGAAGGAGATTTTTTACCACCCGTTCGATACGGGCCTTCAGGCGTTCTTCTTCCCCAGGAAGGTTAGCTGCCACACCATACCCAAAAGGCATGTAGAGCGCCAGGACCCTGGACCCATCCGGGGCTTCCCAGAAAAACTCGCTTTCCTGAACGGTATCCGGAACCCCCCGCCAGAAGGTCGCGTAGGGAATGTTACTCTTTTTGAGAATCTGGGGCATCTGAGCGATATGGCCAAAGGAATCGGGAAGGTACCCCACTGCCATCCAGGTCCCGAAGTCTCGACACAGTCGGTATCCGAAAAGGAGATTCCGGACATGGGTCTCACCGCTTATCAGAAACTCATCCGGCAGAATATACCAGGGACCGATGAAGAGCCTTCCGGCCCGAACAAGTTTTTTGATTTCGTCCCGCTTCTCAGGACGAATCTCCAGATAATCCTCAAGAATCACCATCTGCCCATCCAAGGTAAAGGAATGATATTCCGGACGACAGGTCAAAATGGAGAGCAGGTGATCCATGAACTCCACCAGGCGAAACCGAAAGGCGTCGAAAGTCTCGTACCACTCCCGGTCCCAGTGAGTATGGGAAATGAAATGGAGATACATGCTGTCCCCCCTTTCTTTTTTAGCGTTGACCGAGTTCCTGAGCAACTTCAAAGTAGAAACGGATGTTCTCGGGAGGAATGGTGTGGGTAAGATGATTTCCCACACAGAAAAAATAACCCGGGCAATCTTTACCGAAACGCACACAACGCTCCACTTCCCGACGGATATCTTCTCTTCCTCCCTGCTCGATAATCCTCCCATCGATGTTACCCACCAGGACCTTGTCCTTCCCGTAGCGGCGGCTCAAGGCTTCGAGATCGGTGTGGCACTCGGCAAAGAACCCATCTGCCCCGCAGGCCAGAACATCGTCGATCACCGCATCGAGTTTTCCATCGGAAATGAAGATAACCTTTTTACCCGCCTTTTTCAAAGGCTCCCAGAGGGCTTCGTAGTAAGGGTAGAGATTTTTCCGGTACCACTGAGGATTAAAGATGGGCCCCTGGGTCATGCACAGGTCATCGTGGCTGGTGAAAACCTCGATATCGGTCCGGGCAAAAGCCTGCATCACCTTCAGGGAGATTTCAAAAAAACCGTTCCAGATGCGCTTGAAATCGTCGGGATAGGAGTAGACCAGTTCGGCAAAGTGTTCCCACCCAAAGAGCATCAGTGGCCACATAAGAAGCGTCCGGTAGTAGTGCCCGGGGACCAGGGCGCGTTCTCCCACGAGATCCTGCAAGGTATGGAAATCCTGGTTGAGCTTCTCACTCATCGCCTCCAGGGGTAGATGCAGGAATCGCTGCAGAGGATCGATGTCTTCAAAGATCTCCTTTTGTTCTCTACAGAGAAAATGCGCCACCGGATCGAAGCGCCGAATTTCTTCCATAGAGGGAAATAGGGAGCCATGGTCCCAGGCCCAGGTGGTGCCACTACCCCAGCGAGAGACCGGTTTCCCCTGTTCATTCAAAAGCTGCCCTTCCTCTGTCACCCGAAAGCTTGCCGGAGTGTCAGAACGGGGCGGGATTTCTACATCGATGTCCAGAATTTCCAGCGTCCGCAGGCGCGCTCTCTGGGGGTGCTCGGCGGGGTCAATTCCAGTGAGTTCCCGTTCAAAATCAGGATTGGCCAGAAACTCCCAGTGGGGAATGCGATCCGTTTCCTGGAGAAAAATGGCCCGCAGGGCTCTTTCTCTACTGGCCATATGCTCCCCTCCAGTTCTCAAAGAAGCGATAAATTCGGGTCAATTTCTCCTCACTCCATTCCATATTTTCTTTCATCAGAGAGTTCGTCGTATCAACCAGAACGTAAAGTCCCGGATATCCCTTCCCTACCCGAAAAAGGTGGTCGAGATAATCAAAGATGTCTCCAAAAACGATGTCCTTATTAAGCCCCACGTGCGGAGAAACCACCACTTCCCCTCCCAGAATCCCCAGAACTTCTTCCACCGGGGTTTCGGTAGCCCCAAAGTTCACTCCCCGGAGCCCCTCCACCTCTCGTAAAACCGGTAGATTATGGGTGAAATTTCCACAGGAATGGATGAATACCCCTCCAAAGGTTCGGGAAAGGCGAGAAAGGTATGGTAGAGCAAATTCCCGATAGAGAGGGGGGGAAAGAAGGGCCAGAAGATCTTCACTCACACAGATTCCTTCTCCAGAGGGAAGATAGTGGGGAAGATGGCACAGGATGAATTCCCGTTCTCCCACTATTCTTTTCTGAGTCTGCACGAAATCGATGATGAGATCGGTAACCAGATCGAGGAGATAATGCACAGCTTCTTTAGCTTCCACCAGAGCAGCGAAGAAAGCGTTACTCTCCCACATGAGGTAGACGGTGTCGATCGGCCCCTGGAGATCGGTCATTCTCAGGGGGTATGTGCTGAAAGACACCGCAAACGCGGTGAACTCGAGAACCCGGGAAAGAAGACCGGCATCAACCGAAGGTTTCTCAAGCCGGTAAACCTGGGAGGGGTCATCGAAGATGATGGGTGTATTCCAGGGATACTTTTCTGGCGAAAAAAAGAGTGGACACCCAAATGCCGAAGGGAAAATCGCGGTTCCAAAATCGGTGCGGATGGCGGGAATATCGTAGTCTTCGATGGTCTCTTTCTGGGCAATGCGCTCTTTCTCCAAAGCCAGCATGAGGGAGAAATCCTCAATCACCTGCCCTTTAGGCGCTTCTCTCCCCACCGTTCCGATATAGTAGACCGGTCCCCGCTCCTTTCCTCGCCAGAGATTTACGATAGCCTCTTTGCGTTCCTTGAGGGTCAGTTTCATGGGTATGCCTCCTTCTTATTTGATAGCTCCTTTGGTGAGTCCCTCGACGATGGTTCGCTGGAAGAGGATCACCAGCACAATAGCTGGGATGATCATGATAACACTCAGGGCGCTCATGAGGTCCCAGGGTTTCCCGTAGGCGGTCGATTCCAAGGCCACTTCGGTGAGTCCCACAGTGAGGGTTTTGCTTTGTGCATCCACGGCAAAGACCAGAGGATACAGAAGTTCGTTCCAGGAGGTGATGAAGTTAATGACGAACATGGTCCCGATGGCAGGAAGGATAAGGGGTAGAGAAATCCCAAAGAGAAGTCGCAAGAAACTCGCCCCGTCGATGGAAGCAGCTTCCTCAATTTCCACTGGTACCTGCTTAATGAAGGCGATGAGCACCCAGATGGTGAACGGAGTGATGAGACTCCCCATGGCAATCACCATCCCCTGGATGGTGTTGAGTAACCCCACCTTTCCATAGAGTTCATAGAGAGGAATAACGGTAGTAATGGGCGGTAAAGCAATACTGAGGAGGAAAAGTAATAGAAGCACACTGCTTCCCCGAAAACGAATACGAGCAAAAGCATAGGCGGCAAAGAAACCCAGAAGTACCGAGAAAGCACTTGCAGAAAGGGCAAAAATGAGAGAATTGCGCAGGTACAGTTCAAAAGGAATACTCGTTTGCATCTTCAGGAAATTTTCGGTGGTGAAGTAACGGGGGAAGTAAAGTGGAGGAATGGAAAAGAGCCGGTGCCTGGGCGTGACGGAAGAGATAAAAATCCAGTAGAAAGGAAGGAGGGTCACGAAAAGGTATATGAGAAACAAGAAGTACGGGATCGTTCCGTCGGTTCTCCAGCGCATTCTGGCAGCAATCATGGATATCCTCCCCTATATCGAGATTTCGAAGAAGCGGGAAATCCAGAGGAAAATGGCCCCCAGGACTCCAACCAGGAAGAAGAGCAATACACTTAAAGCCGAAGCATAGCCGAAATTCATATTGGAAAAAGTTTCCTGGAAGATTTTGTAGGACATGATGGCGGTGGAGAAACCCGGGCCGCCTCCCGTCATCCCGTAAACGATATCAAAGGTCGCCAGATACCAGACGGTGAAAAAGAGCACCGTGGTCATCACCACCGGCATAAGGAAGGGAATGGTGATGTACCGGAAACAGTGCCAGTTTGTCCCCCCATCTACCCGAGCCGCCTCGTAAATTTCGCTGGGAACACTCTGGAGACCTGCAAGCAGGAGGAGCGCCACAAAGGGGGTGTTTTTCCAGACATTGGCGAGAACCACCGCCCATTTGGCTCCCCAGGGATCGATGAGCCAGGCAAAACGAAACCCAAAGAGACGAGCGATGAGGTCCGGAATGATACCGTACTCACTATCGAACATCCAGCGAAAACCCAGAGCAGCTACAATCATGGGAATAGCCCAGGGGATAAGGTTTACAGTCCGAGCGAAGTACCGGAAACGGAAACGAGCGTTCAAGAGGAGTGCTACGAGAAGCCCAAAAAGGGTCTGTAAACCAATGGAAGCAAAGGTGAAGAAGACGGTAAAGAAAACACTCTCCTGCACCACGAGGTCCGTGGTCATCTTCTGGAAGTTTCCCAATCCGGCATAACGAAACAATCCCACAATGGGGTTTACCTGATAAAAAGCAAGGTAAATGGTGTAAAGAACTGGATAGAGAGAGGTAAAAAGCCGGAAAGCGAGTGCAGGGAGAATGAGTAAAAGCGCATACAAAACTCGACGACGGGAAAGCTTCTTTTGTTTCAAAGCAGTCTCCTCCTTTGCCCACCCCGAAACTTCGGGGTGGGCACCGGTTTTACTGGCTTATCTCAGCCATCATCTTTTTCCCTTGCGCTACCGCTTCTTCCAGGGACATCTGTCCAATGAGATAAGCCGAGACCACGTCATCCACGATGTTCTGAGCTTCGGCTACCCTGGGATGATAGGGCCGGGGCGCAGGGATGTTGTTATCGCTGTACCACTTCATGTAGCGAGCCAGACCTTCGTCACCTACCACTTCCATTACCGAATAACGGGGATTCAGAAACCAGCTATTGGCCTGAGCGAGTTTGGGAGCAATTTCCTTAGAGAGGATGAAGTTGAGGAACTTCTTGGCGTTCTCCTTGTTTTTCGCGAACTTGGGAATCTCCCATCCCCATCCTCCAGCCCAGGAAGCACTGCTTACCGGACCTTTGGGAGGAAGCGCAATTTCTGCTTTCCCTTCTGCATACCAGGCGGTGTTCCCCCGGGTGACACTGTAGAAATATGGCCACTGGCGCATCATGGCCACCCGGTCATTCATGTAATCTTCGTTGATCTGGTCGTAGTTCTTGTTCAGCGCTTCTTTGGGGAAGATCTGGTGCTCGTAAATCATGTCATGGATAAACTTGACCGCTTTCTGGAAGCCCTCGTCAAAGGCAAAGGGATTCCCCCCGGCCTGCAGAGTGAGATAAGCTACGTAGACGTACAGGAGAGCTGGCTTACTGAGGGCATCTTCCACCCCAATTTTCCCCTGGGCGGTAAATTTCTTTCCCACATCCACCATTTCTTCCCAGGTAGCTGGTGGCAAAAGCCCCATTTCATCAAACCAGTCCTTACGGTAAAAGAAATACCCGAATTCGAAACTGTGTCGCACTCGATAGGGCTTTCCCTCCAACCAGTTCCACACTTTTTCTGACTCCAGCATGCTGGGTGGGAAATCATCGAAGAAGTCCGGAGGTAACACCGTATCCAGGGGCTCCAACCACCCCGCCCGAGCAAAAGCCGGCGAAGCCTCATCGGAGTCACTGACCACATCATAGGGGCTCTGACCGGCCCGGTAATAAGTAGTGAGCTTGGTCAGTGCATCCGTCCCCGAAGACGGCATGGATTCGAGTACCACCTTGATACCAGTCTGGGTTTCAAACTGCTCGATAAACGGCTTCAAAGCTTCATGAGCGAAACTCTGAATGGCCACCCGCACCTCTTGTGCCGAAGTCACACCCACCAGGAGAAACACCATGAACCCAACCACCAGCCAAACCAACCACTTCATGTTTCTCACCTCCATTTTAGATTTATTGTTTTTCACACCGTTTTTCAACGTAGCCGAACCTTCTGCTCTCGTCTCTATCATCACCCCCTTTTACAACGAAAATAACGATGACTCCCGAACAATGAGTTCGGGTTTGAATACCCGTTCAAAGGGAGTACTTTTACCCTCCTGAATAAAACGAAGCAAAGTATTCACCGCCAGTTCGCACATCTCCAGGATTGGTTGACGCACGGTGGTGAGAGAAGGTTCGTAGATCCGACCGAGCCAGACATCATCGTACCCCACCACGCTGATATCTTCAGGAATCTTTACTCCGGAACGCTTCAGGCAATCCATCACTCCCAGAGCCATAAAATCGTTCGCCGCCAGGATAGCGTCCACCTTTTCCGACATAGCCAGAATCCTTTTCCCAGCTTCAAAACCGCTCTGAAAGGAAAAATCGCCCTCAATGACAAGCTCATCCTGAAACGCCAGGCCTTCTTCTTCGAGAGCTCTCCTGTAACCCTGTAACCGTTCCGCAGAAGTAGAAGTCTCTCTTTTTCCGGTGACAAAGGCGATTCTTTTACGCCCCATCCGCAGGAGGTGCCTGGTAGCCATAGCCATCCCTTCTTCATTATCACAGGTGATCAGGGGAAGCGATAAACCCTCTATCCGTCGGTCCAGTGCGAGAAAAGGAAGAGAAAAACTCTGGAGCACGTGTACCAGTTCTCCATCTTTCCTTCCTGACGGTACCAAGAGCACTCCGTCGATGGGATGTTTCTCCAGGAGCCTGAGGTATCTGGACTCCAGGTTAACATTCCCCCAGGCGTTACAGAGGAGAAGAAAATAACCCATCCGGGAAAGAAAAAGTTCCACGTTTTTTACCAGACTGCTGAAAAAGGGATTTTCCACATCGGGGATAAGGAAAGCAATGGTTTTCTGGGTTTTTTTACGGGATTTTCGGTTTCCCGGGGAATACCCCAGCGCCTGAAGTACCTCCTCGATTTTCTTGCGGCTCTCCAGGGACACCGATTCTCGATCTTTTTGAAACCGAGAAACGGTGGCAATACTGACTCCGGCTCGCTCAGCAATTTCCCGCAAGTTCAAAATAGACACACTCCTCACAAAAAAGATTATCTTCTTTTTCAGAAATTGTCAATATTTTAGTCGATAATTTTCTGAAAATTTTTAATATTATTTGCAGAGTTTAATCACTTCTCTGCATTGCTAAAGATACCTTGCTTTTCGGTTTTCTTCTGCCACTTTGCAGTAAAGTACAGTACAATAGCGGTGTCTTTATGGTAGATAAAAAGCATCAAAAGCGGTAAACGATACAAAAACCGGGGCTGAACCCCCGGTCTCCTTACGTGCGGGAAAGAATTCCTGGGAGCTTAATCTCCGCTAAACCTTGGGAGACGAGTTTCCCAAACGATGCAAAATGTCCTTGGAACTTTTCTGATTTGCTATGTTTCTCTCGCAACTTATTCTACTTCCGGGAATCCATCACAAGCAATGGCGCCTCCATCTACAGGGATGATAGCCCCGTTAATGAAATCTGAAGCGTCAGAAGCCAGGAATACCACGATACCAAAAAGGTCTTCGCGGTTTCCCGCTCTCCCCAGGGGGATACGCTTTTGAAGAGTCCGGTAGAATGATTCTTTCTGAAGATGTGGGGCGGTGAGATCGGTCCAGCACCAGGTTGGAGCGATGGCATTGACGCAGATACCCTGTTTCCCCCATTCACAGGCCATGGACATGGTCATGAGATTGACTGCCGCTTTGCTGGCTGCATAGGCAGCATCTTTAGGTCTTCCCACGAAACCCTGGAGGGAAGAGATGTTGATGATTTTACCCTTTCCCTGCTGTAACATGATTTTGGCAGCTTCCTGTGAACAGAGAAACGTCCCTTTGGCGTTGACATCCATGATATATTCCCACAGTTGCAAGGGAAATTCGGTAATGGGTCGTACGTCTGCAAAACCGGCGTTATTCACCAGGATGTCCAATCGTCCAAATGATCGCACCACTGTGGTAACCATGTTTTTCACCTGTTCTGGGTCGGTTACCTCTACTTCCACCGATAGAGCGCGCCGACCCATCCGGTTGATTTCGGCGGCTACCCTCTCCACGTTAGAACGAGTTTTTCCTGCCACAGCTACACTGGCCCCAGCACCAGCCAGAGCATACGCCATGGCTTCGCCGAGACCCTTACCACCCCCGGTTACCAGAGCCACTCTCCCCTGCAGGGAGAAAAGTTCAAGCACTCGCTCCGCTTTAGAGGACAGACTTTCCATATGTCAACCCTTTCTCCCTATTCAGGGATTTCGTTTTTCGCGATGATTTTTTCGGCTTCCTCAAAAAGGTCAGCAGTGCAGTACCCACTCTCACCGGGCATGTTGACTCCGTTGCCGCTATAAATCCAGATGAATTCCAGAGGCTCATTAAAGGGGTTACGGAGCCAGTGTGTCTCTCCAACACCGGCAAATTGCACATCTCCAGGGGTAAGGAGGTACTCCTTATCGCCGCTTCCGGCAATTCCCTTTCCACTGAGACAGTATAAAACCTCCTCGGCGTAGAGGTGGAAATGAGGATCATGGAAGGCACCGGGGAAAAACACCGAGCGACCTACGACCACCATTTTCGAGCCGGTGGTTTCCTTACAAACGATCAGCTCGGTTTCCATCTGACCATGGAGCCCAGCCCAGTTTCCCAACTCCATAGGTGGTACTTCTCGCCAGTTGATGAGTTTGATCTGACCATCGGGGAACTCATAAATTTTACGGGGTAAATCCGGGGTAAGACGCTTCACGTTGATCCTCCTCCTGTAGATGTCTCCATCAAGAATGGTTAGAAATACTATAAAAGAAAGATGATTATTTGTAAAGAGGTAATTACATTTGCTTATGCTATCTTTTCAGAAGTTTTTTACGAAAGGAGTACACTTCCCCTTCACCACCGTGATTACCGGACAAAGCAATCCCAAAAACTCCTCCCCTTGAACTTGATTCTGGTTCAGATTCTTTTTTCTTTAAATCCCAAAATAGAGATGCCGGAACATAAAAAAACACCCCATTGAAAACATCCATCTTTTCTGTTCAGGAGAGGATAGCCTTACGGGAAACCGTGTTTAGCCTTTTTCGAGGACTTTATGCAATTCCCCCGTTGGGGGTTTTCTTCCCCCTACAAACCCCTTGCAAAAATCAGCAGATTGCATATAATAATGCTAAGAGCGGAAATAGCTCAGGGGTAGAGCATCGGCTTCCCAAGCCGAGGGTCGCGGGTTCAAATCCCGTTTTCCGCTCCATTTTTATTTCCTACTCCGGTTCGTAAGGTCCAGGGCGTAATTCTGTCTGAAAGGTAAAAATATACGTATCGGTGAAAAGACCTTCAAATCTCCCCTGTACACAGCGCGGAGGAAGAGATACCCGGTATTTCCGATTCCTCCGGAGTTTCTCCAGGGGCCGAAGTTCAACGCTCTTATCTTCCCTCACCCATCGTTCGATGGGGATTTCTTCTCCGGTCTCGGTGTGGAGAGCGATTTCTTCCCAGGCCGGTCCCTTCTCGATCTCCCGGTCAAAGCTCACCACAATGGAGGGATCCGTGGAAATCCCCTCTTCCCCATCTCCGGGTATGGTCCACACCACTCGGGGAGAAGCTCCGGTTTTCCCGGTCCGGAAGCTCAGAGTGAAAGGAACCTGATTTGGAGTTCCCTTGAGGTCGGAAACGGTTTCTGGAGGGATGTGAATGGTAATCCTGGTCTCCGGGGGAAAGGCCGGCCAGGGTGATTCCGGGTTCAGGATGAGGAGGTTTTCAAAGGTCGATACGGTGAGTGAGACCTTTTCGCCATCTGTCTCCGGAAAAAGGGTCTCTTCCCGAACTGTATAGAGTTTGATGGGTTCGGAAAACGCAATGATGACCGGTTCGTCCCGAAAGACCCCTTCCCGGCTCTCCGGGGGGTTTGTCCAGACCACTTCGGGAGGGATAGCAGTGGTAAAGGAAAGAGTAAAAGCCCGTGAGTGGGCCCGGGTTTCCGGATTCGTAAAGGCTCCCTCAGGAATGGTGAGGGTGTAGTGGGTCCCAAAGGAGAAAGGCTCAAGGGGACGAAAATAAACGACCTGTTCGGTGGAACTTTTTTCAAAAGGAATGGGTACACCCTCTCGCGCCAGGGTTATGCTCTCGTAGTTTTCCCCGGGAACGACCCAATCACTGAAAGTGACCGTGATATACTGGGGGAAGGGTGCGTCTTCTTCGCCCTGAACGGGACAGGTCTCCAGAACTTCAGTCATCGGGGCAGTGGTGAAAGAGAGCCGGAAGGGAAGATTGGGAAACCCGTCTTTACTCATGAAGGCACCATCGGGGATGTCAAGCACATAAGAGGTCGCATGCTCTAGGCGAGGAAAATGGAGATCCACAGAGGAGGAATCAAATTCTACGTTCTCCGGAGAGGCCACGACTCTTCCGGAAAGGTCCCTGATGGCAACGTCCGAAAATCGTTCCCCGGGTCCCTGAAGCATCCGGTTAAACCAGAGCCGAATTATAGGAGCAAGCGGCCAACGGACCGTTCCTTCCGCCGGGTCAGACTCATAGACCATAAATGGGGTACCGGTAACGAAAGGAAAGGTAAAGAAAGCCAGGTTTTGTCCTTCCAGGCCCCACAGGGCTCCTTTTTCGATGGTGAGTTCATAGGGACTCTCACCGTCCAGAGTCCTCCGTGGCTCTACGGTCAGGGTCTTTCCCTGATGGTGGAAAGAGAGGGGAACAGCTTCGGCGGTTTTCGCTTTTCGAAGCACCACCCGGTTCTCATCGAGAGACCCGATATCGGCACTCACGTTTACGGTGAAACGAGGACGGGTGGAAACACCGTTTTCTGCGGGGACTTCCACCGATAACACCTCTGGAGTCTTTGGTCCCTGAAAATGAATCAGTACACCCCCAATTTCTATGCCCCGGTTTCCCTGCAGATCTCCTTCTACCGTTCCATCGCCGTAGAAGCTCGCCACACTGTGGGCCAATCCCAAAGCTGCAACCACACCCCGGAAGCGTAACCAGGCATAGATTCGCTTCCCTTGCTCCAGGGATACTTTTTCAAAGACCACCCTTCTTGCTCCAAGCGAAACGACATCGATGTCAAAAAGAGTGGAAACAAGTCCCAGGGAATCCAGGAAAAACTTGAAATATCCCAGGGCTGTTGCCTCCGTAAGATCCAGGGCTATATCCAGAATTCCACTTCCAGAATTGGAAAGAAGGTCCATGATGAAGCCTTCATCACTATGGCTTACCGCTTTTTCAAGACATTGTGCCCGACCAGTCGAAAAAGCCTCCAGGATGGAAAAGCCCTGGCCTATTCCCGCCTGCAAGGCCAAAGCATAACCACCCCTTCCGGTAAATCCATCTCCCACCACATTCACCGTCCCTGCCCAGGCTGCATCCAGAACCACATCGGGAATTTCCGAAAACCCCTCCGGCGGAACGGGTAATTCGAAGGACCGCCAGACGGCATAGTCCAGGGAAGCCTTCTGTGAACCCATGCCCGCCGCATGAAGCCACACCTTTCCCCGGGGAAGGGCCTCAAACCCAGACCAGGATGCCCTTCCCTCATGCGAAAAGGGGAAGAAATTCAAATCCTCCCTCGCTTCCCAGGGCCGCACAAAAGAGAGATGCCTGACCATTTTCGGGTAGCCGTTGCTCTTATAGAAGCTCAGAACTACTCTCTCTACTACTGTCCTGTGGGGCAGGATGAGAAAGAGATCATGCCAACCGGTGAGGGAATCGCTTCCATCATTGTCCCTCCCCCACCGGAAAGAGCCTATCATTTGCTTGTTAGGGTCGTAACACTCAACCCTCACCCAGTCGTGGTTGATATCGGCCTTTTCACCCTGGCCATAGAAACAAACCTCCAGGCCTTCAACCGGTATTCCTCCCAGCGTCATTTGGTACTGGCTCAGGTTTTCCTCCTCAAGGAGAACTTCCCACCCCTGAAAATTTTCTGCAGCACTGAGGAAAGAAGGCGACCAGAAAACCACTACAGCAAGGACGAGAAAGGTTGGAAGCTTCCACCGTACCATTATCTCTCTCCCTTCCCATGCAAAAGCCAATACCCCAGAAATATCAGAACCCCCACGAAGCTGAAGAAGTCTGGCCTATCTCTTGTTTGCCGTTATGCCTTTACCTAAGACACTTTATCCTTTTCTCAAGGCTTGGACAATCCAGGATGAATTTGCTATTTCACCACAAAAACCTTAGACCGGTCCAGAGTCAGTGCCACGGCCACCATGGTGATGACCCCGGTGATGATCAGCTGGTAATACACATCTACCCCCACCACGTTGAGTCCGTTACCGATCAGCGCCACCACAAAAGTGCCGAGGAGGGTATTGAAGATGCCCCCTACTCCCCCGGTAAGAGCTGTTCCACCCACCACACAGGCTGCAATAACCTGGAGCTGATACGGAGCTCCCACGGTAGGATCACCGCTGAACATTCGCGCTACCAGAATGAAAGAAGCCAAAGCACTTGACAGACCGGAAATGACGAAACATAGGGTCTTGATTCGGGCCACTCGCACCCCACTCAGATTAGTGGCCTGTTCGGAATTCCCCACAGCGTAGACATACCGTCCAAAAGGCGTGTAGTACTGAACAATCAGAAAGAGAACAAAAAGTAAAAAAGAAAGCATGTGAGAACCCTTCAAAAACCCCAGGTGAAAATTCAGAAAATCGAGATAAGCAAAAGCTACCGGCTTCACCCCGATAGGCTTACCTCGTGAAACGATCAGAGCCAGACTCTGATAAACTCCAGCCGCTCCAAAGGTCCCGATAAAAGAAGGAATTTTCAACCTGGTGAAGATGATACCATTGGCCAACCCCAGCACTGCCCCCAGGAAGAGCACCAGGGGATAAGCCCAGAATCCGAAAGCGTTGAGGAAAAGCACAAAAAGAACGGTAAACAAGGATAAGAGGGAACCAATCGACAGGTCAATGCTTCCGATCATAATCACAAAGGTCAGTCCAATGCCGGCCACAAAGTAGGTTGTAGCATACTCCAGGAGGGCTTCCATGTTATAGGCAGAGAGAAAAGAACCCGGATTGGTGATACTTAAAACCAGGAAAATGAAAATAACCACGCTCAAGGCCAAAATTTTGTCTTTACCCACCGTTTTCGCCTCCAGACTAAACCACGTAGCGGATTAACTCAGACGGATTCGGTTTACTCGTTGTAGCGTCCAGGATACCGGTAATCTTTCCATCCTTCATGGTTACGATCCGGTTCGCCAGACCAATATCTTCCTCAAAGCTATCGCCAATCAGGATGATGGCCATACCCTGTCTGGTGAGTTCCCGGATTAACGCGTAAATTTCGTGTTTAGCACCCACATCTACTCCCCGGGTAGGATGGGACATAATGAGTACCTTAACCCTGGATAGTAGCCACTTGGAGAGAACCACCTTCTGTTGGTTGCCACCACTCAGATTGCGACACAGGGCCAACGCTGACGGTGTCTTAATGCGGAGTTTCTCAATCATTTGCTGAGAGAGACTCAGCTGAGTGCCGCGGTTCAGGAAGGGCCCTCTACTCAAACGGTAAAGGATGGATATAGTAATATTCTCGTACACTGGCAGGTTCAGCACCAGTCCGTCATTACGACGGTCTTCAGGAATATAACCGATACCCAGCGCAAATGCCTGAGCCGGAGAAGAAATCTCTACGGCCCTTCCGTCAAGATAAATTTTTCCCGAATCCAGGGGAAGCAATCCAAACAAAGCCAGGCAGAGTTCCTCTTTCCCTGAACCGACCACTCCGCAAATGCTGATGATCTCTCCTTCGTGAAGCTGAAAGCTCACGTCCTGAAAGGCTCCCCTTCTGGTGCATTTCTCCAGTTCAAGCACCACCCGAGCGGCAGGCTGCCTCTGCTCGGAGACCAGGTAATATTCCCCATGAAACTCTCTCCCCACCATTTTGGTGCGCAGCAGGTCTTCGTCAAATTCCCCTCGGGAGAAACAGGCCGCATTCTTCCCATCCTTCATGACATACACCCGGTCACACAGCTCCACAACCTCCCTCAGGCGATGGGAAATGTAAATCACAGAGATATGTTTTTTTAGTTCCCTGAGCTTGGTAAAGAGCAGCTCTACTTCTTTTTCCTCCAGCACCGTAGTAGGTTCGTCCAGAACAATGAGAGGATTCTGAACATCAGCTTGGCGAGATAGCCAAATATTACGCAAAATCTCCACCATCTGCCTCTCCATAAAGCTCAACTCATGAAGATAGGCATATGGAGAAATGCCCATGTTTATTTCCTGGAGCAATTGCTCAGCTTCACGGATCATGCGTTCCCGGTTGACAATCCCGGCATTAGAAAATTTTTTCTCGTTGCCCAGAAAAATATTCTCGTAGACCGTAAGGTTCGGTAAAACGGCCTGTTCCTGAAAGACCATGGCAATCCCCATGGAACGAGCCTGACGCGGACTGGCAATCGAAACCTGCTGTCCATTAAACAGAATTTCCCCGGAATCCGGCTGGTATATCCCAGCCAGCACCTTCATCAAGGTGCTCTTACCGGCCCCATTTTCGCCTACCAGCCCCACGATTTCCTGGGGAAAGACTTCGATGCTCACCTGATCCAGGGCTTTAACCCCGGGGAAGTTTTTACAAATTCCCCTCATCACCAGCAGCGGTTGCTTTTCCAAAGGATAAACCTCCTATTTCATAATCTTGATCTTCTTTCGGTCAATGGTTAACGCTACCGTGGCAATCAAGATCATGCCGATTACTCCCTGTTGCACATAAGGGCTGATTCCCATGAGAATCATCCCGTTTCTCAGAATCGTCAGAGTAAATATACCAATGAGTACCTTCGGCACATTACCCATTCCTCCGGTTATGGCTATCCCTCCCAGCACACATGAACCAATGGAATCAAAAGTGAAACCGATCGGAGCGTTGATATCTCCGGAACCGAGTTTGGCGGTGAGAATGGCTCCGGCAAAGCCGTACAACGCTCCGGCCAGACCAAAAACCCCGATTTTCACCCGGTTAACATTGATTCCCAGGTCTCGAGCAATAGCCTCATCACCCCCGATAGCCAGGACATATCTCCCAAAAACCGTCCGCTCACTCAAAAACCAGGCGAGAAAAAAGACCCCCATGGTGAGAATGAAGGCCACTGGCACCACGCCAACTTTTCCCATCCCGATCTGGCGAAAGCTCCAATCGGTAATAACGATAGGATTTCCCCTGGTGACCAGAATACCAACCCCTGTGGTGATAAAGCCCACTCCCAGAGTAGCCATAAAGGAGGGAATCTTAAACCTGTAGAGCAAAAAACCGTTCAAAAGACCGAATCCCAGTCCCGTGAAGAGACAAAAGAAAATGGAAAAAAAACCAAAGTCGTTCTGGTTGGAAAAGTTCTTCACCAAGAAACTGGCCACAATGCCACTCAGGCCCACCACGCCTTCCACCGAGAGATCAATGCTCCCCGCCATCAGGACAAAACCCATAGCCAGAGCGGTAATCCCCAGTGGAGAAACCAGATCCAGGATATTGAAAAGATTATCGAGGGTGAAAAACCGAGGATTGACTATACTCAAAAAAACGGATAGCAGGACCAAAGCAATGAGTGATGCGTTCTCCCCCAGAAAACCGAATTTCCTCTTGCGAACCTCCACTCTGGTTACACTCACACCCAACCCCCCTCTGGAAGGGTAAGAAATATCGGTTCTTACCCTTCCAGTATGTTTATTTCAAATGACTACTCGCGAATACCCCTTACCCAACGCTCCCAGTAATTTGTCCAGTCGTACTGGGGAGTGCCTTCCACGTAGTTTTTCACGTACCAATCGATATTCTCCTTAGTGATGAGGATGCTCTTTGCAATCCATTCTCTCTTGTTTTCGGGCAACTCCTCTACTTTGATGTCTCCTTTCTTGGCTGCAAGAGCGATGGACAGACCCATACCACCCTGCCAGTAGGCATCAGAAGAGACCGTAGCCACTGCCTCGCCATTCTGGATGGCGGTAATCATTTCTGGAATAGCATCCACACCCGATACCGGAACCTTACCGGCCAGGCCTCGAGCCCGCAGAGCTTCGATGGCACCGGTAGCCATGGCATCGTTGGCACACCAGACGGCTTTGATATCAGGATAGGCAGCCAGAGCATTGGAAACCAAGTTATAGGCTTTGGTCTTTAACCAGTCGCCAGCTTCCCAGCCGACCAGCTCGATATCCGGGTACTCTTTCAAAGCTTTCTCAAAACCTTCCCAGCGTTCAATGGCTGCACTGTTCCCTAATAAACCTTGCAGAGCAAATACCTTACCCTTGCCACCGATGGCATCGAAGAGCACTTTGGCTGTATTGTAACCAGAAGCCCGGTTATCAAAGGTAACATGGCAAACCCAGTATTTGTAATCGCTCACTTTCACGTCGTCGGGCTTATTCCAGAAGGTGAGGAAATAAACCTTTTCTTTTTCCAGCTCATTCGCAATGGCCACTGCATCAGTGGATTGATTGGGGTCAATGCAGAAAACCACATTACCTTTAGAACGAGCCACCAGGGCCTTGATATCGTTGAGTTGCTTTTCGCTCGAACCCTCACAGGTGAGAATCACGTTATAGTCCTTCAGGCCAGCCCATTCAGCAAACATTTCTGCCCCTTTTGCCCAGGCTGCATGGTATGGATTCGCCAGGCTGCGGATGGCAGTACCAAGATAAACCGGCTCTTCCGCAAAAGCAGACACGCTTCCCACCAACCCAACCAGAAGACACAAACCGACGACAACCAGAATCTTCCTCATGTCATACCTCCTTACCTTTCGTAAAATGAGTGATTTTCTTTGCTCTCACTTTAAAAACACCCAAAAACTTACCTTCACCCCCTTTCTTTAAAAGTCTTTATTCAACGATTTTCTGTGTTAAGAAGTGTAGTTGTCTTTACAGGTTATTATAAAAACCACTCCCTGACCTGTCAACACCGACGCTTCCAGACCACCGGCGGAATTCCGAAAAATTTCCCCAAAGGAGATCCAACCTCTTTCTCCTGCTTAAAGTCTCACTCTTCTACTATACTATACCACGATATGGAAGAAATGGACTTCGTGGAAACAAGGATATTCAGCCACACAGAAGCCCAATAGAGGGAACATTCTAGAGGCCTTTGGAAAATTTCCAGAAAAAACGATAACGGGCGAATCTCAGGGGTTGCTTCGGAAAAAAAGATGCCACAGGTAACCCTTATGGGGATTGTATCCAGTAAAGGATTCGGTGGGAACCTGAAGGACAAGTCAATAATCTTAGGCCAGTCCCGACCAAAACGAAACCAACGGGCTGGGCTCTCCACATCGGGAAACACTCAAAGTAAAATAACGCCGTTTTCTAAAAGTCAATGGGGTTTTCCAAAAAGAACTTCCTCCCCTATCAAGGGGTAAAAGAAGACTTTTTCAGGCTGCTGAAGTAGGCTCTGCCTTCGCTAAAGTGTTGGACCGAGATTCTATAGTGTCAAAATTTGCAAAGTTTTTTGGAGGAATAAGGAGCCCGATACTGCAGTAATGCAAATCAACAAAGGTTCCAGGTCTTACTCTTTTCAGCTTGTTCTGAAGCAGAAAATCGCACGCGTACTCTTTCCGGAACTCTCTCTATTTTTTGTGTTCCCTCTTTTATTGCCGCTACCCTGAGGATCTAAAAAGCGGAAATAAAATGGCGCCCCCAAGCGGATTTGAACCGCTGCCGCCGCCTTGAAAGGGCGATGTCCTTACCGGGCTAGACGATGGGGGCGCTTCTTTTTACCACCCACAAACAGCAAAGCCTATTTTATAGAAAATCCCTTTGTAACGCAAGTGGTAAAAAGAAAAATTCCCGGAAATTCACTCCTTGATGATGGCGCTGGTGGGGCAGGAATCGATGGCTTCGTCGACGCAGTCCATGCTGGTGTCAGCCCCGTTTTTCACCATGCTTTTCCCGTCGGCGTTCATTTCAAAGACATCCGGACAGATCTGAACACAGAGTTCACAACCGATGCAGAGTTCTTCATCAACTTTCACTGCCATGGAGTATCTCCTCCCTCAAATAGAAGTATGGTAAAAGTAAACCAGAGAGATTATAACACAATCTCCGCTAACCCAAAAGTTCCCGGACTTCCTCTTCTCCGAAACCGAAGTAGTGACCGATTTCGTGGAGTACCACCCGGCGAACGGTTTCCTTCCAGTCATCAGGATCGGAGAGGATTCTTTGAATATTCCTGGCGTAAACGATAATCTGGTCGGGAAGAACCAGGTTGTAGTTTGTGCCTCTCTTGGTGAGCGGAACTCCTCGATAAAGCCCAAGGATGGTTCCGCGGCCGATTTCCCGCCTGACACCGGGGGAAGGAGCGTCTTCCACGATGAATTCTACATTGTGGAGTTTCTCCCGGAGTTCTCGGGGAAGCTCCCCGATGATTTCATAAATGAAAAGTGCCAGCTCTCCCTTATCCATGTTTTCATTATAATACCCTTGAAAACGGGAGAAAAGAGCAACCCAAAATTTTCCTAACTTACTCCCTTTCCCAAACAATACTGCCGCAGGTGTGAACAGACAAAGCGGAAGTCTACCACCCCCCGGAGCACCCCGTTTCCCGGTTCGAGCACCACCACCCAGCTTGAGGAAGCAAGGAACATCCGGCGGAGCACTTCTTCGAAAGAGGTGGTCGGTGCAACCACCGGATAGTTCAGGGATTCTCCGTTCAGGTGTTTCACCTCAAGAAGCTTTCCGTTCTCGTCCACCAGGAAAAAGAAGTCCCACCCCAGCTCAGCGCTGCGTTTGCGGGCTTCCCGGTAACCATCAGCATCCCCTGAGGATACCCGGGGAAGCTCTTGAACCATCATTTCCTGAGCGGTGAGCATCCGCAGAGTCTGCAGGAAACCCCCGCTTCCCAGGAACTCCTCCACAAAGGGGTCCTGAGGAGCAAAGAGCAGCTCCGAAGGGGTACCCACCTGGAGCATCCGCCCCCTGCGCATAATCCCCAGGCGGGTTCCCAGTTTCATCGCTTCCTGGAGGTCGTGGGTGACGAAAATGATGGTTTTGCGCAGTAGCCGGTGAAGCCGCAAAAGCTCCCCCTGGAGCTGTTCTCGGGTGATCTGGTCCAGCGCCCCGAAGGGTTCGTCCATGAGGATGATCCGGGGGTCCGAGGCCAGGGCCCTGGCTACTCCCACCCGCTGACGTTCTCCACCACTCAGTTCCCGGGGGAAACGGGAAAGGTAAGAAGCGTCAAGACTCACCATGGTAAGAAGTTCCCGGGCTTTCCGGCGACGCTCCGCCAGGGGTTTTCCCATGATGGAGAGCACATAGGTCATGTTCTCCTCCACCGTGAGGTGCGGGAAAAGGCCGATCTGCTGGATCACATATCCGATGTGGCGGCGCAGGCGTATCAGGTCCCATTCCCTTATTTCCCGTCCCTCCACAAAGATTTTACCCGAAGTGGGTTCGATGAGGCGGTTCACCATCTTGAGGAGGGTGGTCTTCCCACACCCCGAAGGGCCGATGAGGCACAGGAATTCCCCCTCCTCCACCTCCAGGGAAACCCCGTCCACCGCTCTGATATCATCCTGATAGACTTTGGTTACCTCCTGAAAGGAAACGAGCGCCATAACGTGAGATTACAGAAGCCCCCTCTTCTCCAGGAATTCCCGGGCCACGTCCTTGGGGTCACGCAGTTCTTCGTCCACCAGATAATTCATTTCGGTCATCACTTCATCGGTGATGAGACCCTGCAAACGTCCCAGAACTTCGGCAATCACCGGATACTTCTCGAGGGTAGCCTTGCGCACCACCGGGGCACAGAAATAGGAGGGAAAGTAGTGCTTATCATCTTCCAGGACCACCAGGTCGAACTTCTTCAAAAGTCCGTCGGTGGAGAAAGCATCGATGACGTCCACTTCCCGGGAAACGATGGCCGGATACTTGAGGGCAATGGCCATCTGTTTCACCGACTTGAAACGGAACCCGTAGGTTTTGACCAGGTTATCGTAACCATCTTTCCGTTCAAAAAAGTCCGGCTCGGCTCCAAACACGTAGCGCTCCGAAACCCGGGTTAAATCTGAAAAAGTTTTAAGATTATCCTTTTCCACAGATTCCCGCCGCACCGCCAGGGTGAAGGTATTGTTGAATCCGAAAAGCGGGAGGTACACCAGGCCGAAGCGCTCCTCATACTCCTTTTTCACCCGCTCATAGAGTTCCATAGGGTCGGAGACCACTTCATCCTTCCGCAGGACTTCCTGCCAGGAAGTCCCGGTATACTCCGGGTAGATGTCGATATCTCCCCGCACAATAGCAGGGTGCAGAATAGAGGTCGTCCCCCCTTCGATGATCAGGCGCTCTACCGCAAGATCGGTATGGCGGCGGAGAAGCTGCACCATGATTTCAGCGAGGATATGGGACTCGGTGAAGGGTTTGTTGCTCACCACCACCTTCCCTCCCTGCGCAAAAGCCGTACCCCAGAGGAACACCACACCCAGAACGCTCAGAAGAATAATCTTCACCTTTTTCATGGACAACACCCCTTTACATCTGAATTCTTCGCAAAAGCCTCTTTTCCAGCGCTCCAAGGAACGTATCGGCAGCCACCGAAAGTCCTGCCACGAGCATACTCCCTGCCACGATGAGCTCGGTATAGTAAGAAGTAATTCCTCGAAAGATGAGCACCCCCAGGCCCCCTGCCCCGATGAAAGCGGCAATGGTGGATACCGAAATGGTCATCACCACCACCGTCCGCAAACCCGCCACAATATAGGGAAGAGCCAGGGGTAATTGCACCCGGTACAGGAGCTGCCACTCGGTACTCCCCATCCCCCGGGCCGCCTCCACCACTCCCGGGTCCACGTTGGTGATTCCCACATAGGTATTCCGCACTAGAGGCAATAACCCGTAGATAAACAGGGCGAAAAGGGTGGGCTTCAACCCGATTCCCAGAAGTGGAATCATAAACCCAAAGAGCGCCAGGGCCGGAATGGTGTAGAGAACCCCGGTAACCGCTAGCACTCCGGAAGCCCAGGACCGGAAACGGGTGATGAGCACCCCCAGAGGAATCCCCACCGCCCCGATGAGCACGCAGGCTACCGCCGAGATGTAAATGTGCTGGAAGAGACTGGTGAGCACCAGCTCCCTCCGTTCCAGAAGCAAAAGAAACACCCTGGCAAGAAACGCCATCTCTTTCCTCCTACATGGTGATGACGGTGAACCCTTCTTGCAGGAAACGGTTCATTCCCGGATGTCCCTTCATATCATCAAGGAGCGAAAGCCCTTCCCGTTCCACCGCTTCAAGCACCTGCATCTTCACCGAACACGCCCGGCAGGCTCCGGCAATGAGACCCTGCTCTTTCGCTTTCTGATAGAGTGAGTGGAGCGGATGGGAATTTTCAGAAAGTAAAGGTACAAGACGCGTGGCGCTCCCTTCAAACACAATTCTTGCCACACTCCCCTTTTCCTGCGTATCCAGAGCGTTCAGAAGTACATGGATGAAGCACATCTCCTCATCCCGAAAAACGAAAAAAACAAGCTTCTCCATCTCTCAACCCCCCTCTTTTTCCTTAGAAAACCAGAATCGGGAAAAATATATTTCCTTCACCGGAAAATAAAGGAGGAATACGAGAAGCTATGCGCCTACTTCTTCTCCACGGTGAAGGTGGTCTCCTGGGTCAGGAGTTCCTTCTCTCCCTGGAAGAGGGAGACCTTCAGACGGTACTCTCCTGGTGAAAGCGCCTGGTCGGAGGCAAGGACGGCGCTTCCCTCCATGCCCGGAAGGACCAGATCTTCGGAAGGGCCAGAGCGAAGAGAAAGAAGCGCCTCCACCCGTTCTAGGACCACGCCTTTCTGCTCCTTCGGGACTTCGTTGACCTCCACCCGAAAGGATGGGGTGAGGTGCGTGTTCCCGGTGTTTTCGTAGGCAATGAGGAACCTCGGAAGGAGCCTTCCCGATTCGTCCTGGGCAAGGCGGACCTCCACGTTCTTGAGTTCGGCCTGCATCACCTTTTCCCCACGGACGTTGTCAAAGACCAGGAACACCGAGGCGGTGGAAGCCTCCTGGAGCTCCGGGGAAAGTGCTTTCTCCCCGGCTTTTTCCGGTACGAGGAGAAGCTCCAGGTACTTGTCCCCTGCGGGGAGTTCCTGCGGGAAAGCCATGGTCACCTTCACCACTTTGGTTTTGTACGGGGGGATTTCGAGGACTTCGGGGTTCACCGAGGAGAACCGGGCACAGGCGGCGGACTCAAGGGGTGAGGCATCGCGGACCTGAGCCCGCACGGTGACGGGAAGAGGGAAGTCGTTCCGCACCGGGATGCTCACAGTGCGTTTTGCCCCCGGGACGATTTTGTTCTCCACCACCGTCTCTGCAAGCCCCAGGACCACCGGGACGTTCTCTTCGCTACCTTCCCGGACGAAGGGGTTGCCGCCCAGAAGCTTCAGCCCCTCGCAGGAGAAGGAGAGCCGGGCCTCCGCCGGACGCACCCCCCCGTAGTCAATCTGGGCCACGGCCACGTACTCCCCCTTCGGGAGAGGGTCGGTGAGGAGGGCGGGGAAGCCGATGGAATTTCCGGGAATCACCCTCCCCCGCCCGACCTGGAAGGGCACTTCGGCCACCTTCCGGCCAGCGGTTTTTTCCACGATGAGGACCCGCCCCTTCCCTTCGATGTAGTACCGGCCGCGGTTAGCGAGAAAAGCGACGAAGCGGATACCCCGCTCGTCCGGCCTCACCTCAAAGCGCTCGATTTCCCCGTATTTGCCGCCTCTTACCTGAGAAATGCCTGGGCGGCGGACGTCGAGGAAAATCATCCCCATGAGGCGGGTGCGGAGGGTCACTTCCTCCCCACCCACATGGGTGTTGGTGAGGAGAAGGCCCAGGGTGTACGACCCGGGAGAGAAAGCGGAAGGGATGGTGATGTCAATCGGGATTTCCTTTCGCCCACCCGGGTCCACGGTGAAGGACGAAAAAGGGATTCTTGCCCACCGCAGGAGCTCACAGGGATCTTCGGCAGGCAGATATTGTCTCTCCTCCCCCTGGCGGACTGCCGAAAGAGCACAGGAGAAAGTGAGGGGCTGGTCGCCCTGATTCGTGAGGGAGAAGGAAGTTTTCTCGCTCTTCCCCGGTGCAGCCGAAAGCTCCACAAAGAGGGGCGCAAGCGTCACCTGCACCTGCGCCCCCACGGCCGCAAGCATGAGAAACCACAGAGCAAAGCTCAGGGCGGCCGTCCTCCACCTCATGATTGGACACCATCACTCGGCCATGGTCACAGCAATGGTAAAGCGGTCCACGTATGTGCCAGGAGCTGGCTTTTTGTTTGCAGGAATCTTAATCCTGTTCCATATCTCGTAGTGGTCTCCTGTTGGATGTATTGGCGGCTGCCATTGGTGTTGAACTGGCCATGGATAGGAACCGTCTCCAACCGTTTGATGGTCATACCAGAACCCCAATGACCAGCCTCCACTCTTGAGTGTCCATTGCGGAACAAGCTCATAGTTTGAGTCCTTACGTGGAGCAACATCCCAGCCGATGCCGTACCACCATATTTTTATTGCGGGCCAGTTCGTGGTGAATTCTATCTGGGCTACTTGTACGCCATCTGCATTGGGGTAATAAGTCTCACTCGTCCCTCCCCATATTGCTGGATCCTTGAGATCCCACCAAAATTTTGTATGGTCGATGGTTAACTGCAAATAGGGCTGAACCGTCACCCAAAATTCAAACCCAGTGGAATACCAAGTCTGGCTTGGATTGCCTATATTATTAAATCCGCCATCTCCGTAGAGCGTCCATCCATCGCCACATGTTATTGGTGTCCAATCCGCCATCGCCACGCTGCCCGCAAGAACCAGCACCGCTATCACCAGAATCCCCAGGTACTTCACGTTCATCCCTCCTTCTCATTATTGTTTTTCCCGGGATTCTCACTCCACCACCTGCGCTTTTTCCCCTTCTTTCTCACCTCCCTCGACGGGATACGGCACGCCCATCCGGTCAAGGAGTATGCGGCGGTTGCCTTTCCGGGTGAAAACCCTGGCCTCAAGGGTATACGGGCCGGGCGCCCCAGTCCCCTCCCTGAGTTCCCCCCAGAGGACCCGCACGCCTCCGGGGAGGAGGAGCCCGGTTCCCGAAAGCGGCAGGCGCTTCATAACCTTCCCGGAACCGGCTTTGAGGAGGATTTCGGCCTCGGTGACTGTAAAGTGCACGTCCCCGGTGTTCTCCACTTCCACCTCGATCCTTCCCACACCCTCCCGCACCTCCCGGATTTTCCCCTTCGGCCCCGAGGAGCGGGGGAATACGGCCAGGATGAGCGTCCCCATCCGGATTCCCACGGCCACACCGGAAGGAACACCAACCGGCAGGGCTTCAAAGAGCACTACCCCGTAGCGTCCGCCCCTCTCCCCCCGGGGGGCACGGACTTCGAAGGGGATTTCCCGCTTCTCCTTCGCCCTGAGGATGAAAGCATCCTTTTCCTTTGTCCCCATCCAGGGGAGAAGGGAATAGGGGCTCTCTTCAAGGAACACCACCTCCCCCTCCGGCGAAAGCCCGAAGGTGGCAGGGCGCATGGTCACCCGGGCGTCCTCGTCACCCTCGTTGGTGACGGTGATGCTGAAGCGCTTCACCCCACCGGGAGCAAGAGAAAGCTCAAGAAGCGGCGGGGAAACGCTCAGAGAAAGCTTTGCCAGGGCAATTCCCTCACCGGCCAGAAGGGCGAGAATCATCCAGGGGATGAGGTGCTTATAATTTATAGAGCACGGTGAAGAAAGCCTGACCCTCATACGCTCCTGCCCGCTCTTTCGGAGTAATCTCAAGCTGAAAGTAACACTGGGTGGTGAAACTCACCGATTTGGGGGAGTTGTACACCATGACTCCTTTGTCCTCCTTATGTTTGAAAGATTCGAAGGGCTCATTCTGCTTTTCCGGGTCGTCGAAGCGCACCGAAAGCTGCGTGGCCGGGATGGCCCCGCCGTCCCCAGAAAGGTCTGTGGCGTCACAGTAGAGCTTTACCGGGACGTTTGCAGTGAGTCGCACCGTGAGAGGGTTCCCCTCATATATCCCGGGGCCTTTGTCGCAGAGGAAGCGCACCACAGGGGTGCCGCTTTCGGTGTACTCCGAGGAGATCTCCAGACTCACAAACGGTTCAATCCGGGCAACGAGTTTGACCGTGGAGCCGGGGAGTTCCTGCCAGCAATCTCCAAAGGCCACTCCGGAGAAGAGGGAAAAGAGGATTGCCACCAGAACCCAGCATCTCCAACTTGCCATCTCCTCCCCCCCTTTCGATGCATTCTATGTAGAATTATGGAGATGGGCCGTAAAGAAGGGTAGTATCTAAAAGATTAAAAAGGGGAGGAAAAAAGACTAAAAAGAGCGCCGGGGGAATGGGTCAAAAAACCCAGGATAGTCCCTCTGACCCAGGGGATTCCTCGAGAAGACCTTCCCGGAGGGTAAATAATACCAGTTGCAGACGATTGGAAACCTCGAGTTTTTCCAGGATGTGTGCCACATGGTTCTTGACGGTCTTCTCGCTGATAAAGAGCTCCTGAGCAATGGTCCGGTTGTCCTTTCCCTGGACAACCCGCTGGAGTACCTCAAGCTCCCGGGGACTCAACCGCTCAAGCAAAGGAGAGTGCGAAGATGCGCGAGGCTTAGAGACATCCCGCAGCCGCTTAAAGAGAAGGGAGGCCACTTCCACACCGATGACCACATCACCTTCGAGGATGGCGGTGAGGTCCCTGTATAAACGGTTCAGATCGGAAGTCTTGAGGAGGTACCCGCACGCCCCTGAAGTGATGGCCTGAAAGACCGTGTCGGGAGAGCTATCCATCGTGAGGATAACGACTCGCAGGGAAGGGTCGTGCTGGAGAAGTTGCCGGGTCAACTCCACCCCATTCATGTCAGGGAGGTGAATATCCACCAGAAGGAACTCCAGGTGATTGCGGGTCACCAGTTGCAGGGCTTCCCGCCCATTGCGCGCTATGAGGCAGTTGAAGCAACGAAACTTCCTTTCCAGGACTAACTTGAGTGACTCCGCAAAGAGCTGATGGTCATCGACAATTCCACAGCAATAATTCCTGGACTCTTTCCTCAAACCCCCGGAAGAACTCCCCTGCGACAAGCCCATCCCCCCTTGATCGGCCGCCACCAATGGTGAAAGATATCACCTCAACAAGTATAACACAGTACTCCCTTCTGGGCAAGAGTTCCCATAAAAAATTTTCTCTTTGGGACTTGTGGCCCAGATAATAGGACTTGCAGGGGATGCTTGCTTTTCTTTTTTTGCTCTATAATGATGGAGAGGAGGGAAATGAAGTGCGAAAGTTTTCTCTGTTACTGGTGGTGAGTGTGGTTATCCTTGCGATGAGGGTGGTTTGTGCCCGGGGGCAACCACTTCATCTTTTCACCGACCGGGGGGAAATCAATTTCGGGAAATGTGCGTCGGGCAGCACGTATGAGGAGACTTTTCATCTGGTCCTGCGGGATACCCACTCCAGGTGGGCCGTGTTCGTCAGGGCCGAAGGGTCCGGAAGGGGAAAGAAAGTGTTCCCCTACCTTTCTCTGGAGGGACCGGGGGTGACCCTCAAAAAGGTGGAGCAGGAAGACCGCAAGTTCCTTGAGGGAACCGGAGAGGGGGAACTCACCGTGGAAGCAAAGCTCCGTTTCGAACCGGACTGGACCATCCCTCCGGGGATCTACTCCTGTACCCTTTTCTTTCAGTACCTCCCGGAAAGCGGTGTACCGGAAGACCCGCCCCTTCCTGTAGTGGTGAAGGTGGAGACGCTCCCGGAGATAGAGCTCAGGGTGGAGGGAGAGGGGGTCCTGCGTTTCACTGCCCAGGGCAGCCCCGGGCTATACCCCCTGGAAGGGATTATAAAATTACGGGGCCGGTCCAACGCCGGTCTCTGGAGGGTGGTTTTATCTTCGGAAGGCCTCAGGGGCGAGAAGGGGGGGACCATTCCTGCCTCCCGGATTTTCAAAAAGGTGGGGAAAGAATACCTGCCGCTCTCCAGAGGCTTCGAGCTTGGTCCTTTCCCGGGGGGTGAAGAGGTGGAAATAACCCTGGAGGGACTCTACGTGGATACGGTCCTTGAGGACCAGCCCGATGTCTACCAGGGAGAACTGCGGTTCCGGTGCTTTTTCAAAGAATAAAGGGGGAGTAGGCATATGGTCAAAAAGGTAACACTCTGCTTCATCACCGTTTCTTTATTTCTGGTATTGCTCTATCCTGTTTTCCTTCTTGCCCAAGAAGAGGAAGATTCACCACCGCTTGTCACCAACGTTTTTATCGACGCCGATGTCCGGGAAGTCCTGCAGGATATCGCCTCGCAGGCTGGCGTGCCAATCCTTGCTGACGACACCGTCACGGGCACGGTGAGCCTGGAGCTCAACGAAGTACCCCTGGAGAAGGCCCTGGAAATGGTCCTCGCTCCACTGGGTCTCACTTATGCGAAGATTAACGACTACTATCTGGTGAGTGCCGGAACTGCAGACAGCCCCGCTTTCAAGAGCATCGCAAAGACCGTGCGCATAGAGCTGCAAGATCTCACCGCCGATACTTTTTTGAAGCTCCTCCCGGAGTACTATGCCCAGTTCGTGAAGGCGGTCGAGGGGCAGAGCTTCATCGTGGTCACCGCCCCGGAGGAAATTATCCGGCAGATAAGGGAGATGGTCGCCTCCATCGATGGTCCCCGGAAGCAGGTGGTGCTCGATGCCGTGGTGACCGAGATTTCGGGAGAAGAAGCGAAAAATCTGGGGATTGAGTGGGGAGGTGTAACTTCAGGTCCCTATGGCCTCCAGTTTGGAGAACTGAGCAGTATCGGCGGGATTTTTCAGAGACTGGAGCGAATTGTCGCTACCCTCAGTTTTCTGGAACGGGAAGGCAAAGCTCGCATCCGTTCCAACCCCCGCCTGGTGGTAATGGACGGAGAAACCGGTGAGATGAGCGTCATCAGAGAGGAATACTATGCCATTACCACCGGCACCCCGGCCTACCCCACCACGAGCCTGGAGACCATCTCTGCCGGAGTTATCCTGAAAATGACCCCCCGGATCGTGGGGGACAACGAAATTATCCTCTCCCTGAACCCCGAGGTCAGTAACGTGGTTGGCTCGGGGATTCAGGAGTTACCGGTCATCAGCCGCCGCAAGGTCAACACCACGGTTCGGGTGAAAAACGGGGAAACCCTGGTCATCGGGGGACTGAGGCAACTCATCGAAGTGACGGTGACCAGCAAGGTCCCGCTTCTCGGAGACCTTCCCCTGATTGGGGGACTTTTCCGCAGCAAGAAAACCACCGTCGATGATAAGGATATTGTCATGCTCATCACCCCCACCATCATGGAATGAGGGAAAAATGATTATCCGGAAGAGCTTTCTCTGGGCAATCGTGCCGGTCTTTCTGTTACTCTGCTCTTCCCTCCATGCCAGGGAATCCATCGATCTCTTCTGTCCGGATGTAGAGCGTAAAGAGGCCATCCTCACCTGCGCTTTCCAGGCGGGAGTGGAGGTGGTATTTCTGGAGGAAGTTCGGGGAAAAGTCAACCTCCGGAAAGACCATGTGCGCTTTGAGGAAGCCCTCTCTCTGATTCTCGAAGGCTCGGGGGTTTCCTGGTTCCGGGCCGACGGCGTTTACTACATCGGTGTCCCACCCTCCAGGGATGCCCTTTCCACCTCTACTCTACCGTTTGAACGTTACCATCTCAATTACCGGAAAAGCCAGGAAATCATCTCCCGCCTCCCCGAGTATCAGGAAATCCTCGTCGCAGAGGGAGAACGTACCATCCTCATCCTGGGTAACGAAAATCTGCGCCGGCCGGTCCTGGAGCGCATTCAAGCCCTCGACGCTCCAGTAGCCCATATCCTGGTCAGGGCTCTGGTGGTGGAGGCGCGGGGAACGGCTTTGAAGAACCTCGGGATTACCCTCCCCGGAAAAGGCAGGGGCATTACTGTGGGCGAGGTGAACCTGGGAGGGCCGTTTGAGCGCCTGGAGACCCTGAAGGCCTATCTGGAAAGCCTCCAGGGGGAGAGTAATCTCCGTGTTCGCTCCGAGTTAGAGGTGCTGGTCCTGGAGGGCGAAGTGGGAGAAATCTCCACCATGAGCGAAATCTATTACCCTGTGCGGGGAGAAAGGGAACTACGGCGGGTAGAGACAGGTACCACCCTCAGGGTCATCCCACAGATGGTGGACCGGGATACCATCAGAATGGACGTGGCACTCACGGTGAATAATCTCGAAAAGAACGGCCGCTCTGCACTATCGGTGGTCAAAAGAACGGCCCAGACTTCCGTCACCCTCCGGGAAGGAACGCTCATCTCCATCACCGGGCTGAAACTGGAAGAAGATGCCGAGAAACGCCGGAAAATCTCCCGCCGGAGAACGTCTTCCCGGAGAGACAAAACCGAACTCGTGGTCTTCCTCCAGGCAGAGAAAGAAAAACCTTCGACACTCCCCACCATCGCCGGTGCCGAAGAGACCCAGGACAAAATCATCATCCCCGAATTTAACCGAACTTACCAGTATAAACTTCTCCTCTACTATGCTTCTCTGAGTCAAGTGGGCAATTTTACCCCCTGGCTCGGAGCTGGTTTCTCGGGGCAGGATGACACCTCACCGTGGCAGTTTGAAGGGGAATTCTTTTTCAGTCCGGCCGGTCAGGGCAAGGGAGAAATAACTCTCCGCTACCCCCTGAAAGAGGATGCCTATCTTGCCCTGCGCTGGAGCAAACTCTGGGGAGAACTTTCACGCTCGGCCTATGCGGTGTATCTGGGAGCAAGAGGTTCCCTTACGCCGCAAATTGAGTGGCATGCGGGTCTCGGAGCACACCTATCGGGTTCCCGGGAACTTTCCTTCGCCTTCCTGGAACTCCGGGGAGAGGACCGGGACCTTTCCCTGAAGACAGGCCTCCTCTACCAGTGGCAGCACAGGAACAGTAACCTCTGGTTTGAAACCGAAGGGCGTTTCGCCCTCGGCCGGCGCACGAGCTTTTTCATCGGTTACCGGGAATGTATCGCCGGGGAGCCCATCGACCCCTTCGATGAATTTCTCTTCAGGGGTCTTTACGCGGGAATACTCTTTAAATTATAGAAAGGAGGGCAAAGGGGATTATGAGAAAGGTTTATCTTCTGGTTCTGGTGATGTTCCTGTGCTTCATCGCCATCGGTGGGTGTGTCTGGTTCAGCAAGGGCCTCATCAACATCTTCAACCCCGAAGCGGAGGTACGGATGTATTACGTTTTGAAATCTTCCGACATCGGTGGAGAGGAAAAATTCAATCTTATGAACGGCATTGTTTTCGACCTCATCGTCTACCCCCTCAACGAAGTGGGCTTCACCATCGAGAGTCTCCATTACCGGTATTCCACCCCAAGTGGCCCGGTGGAGGGCCTGGATAGACGTATATACCTCTCCTACTACGTTCCCCCGCGTCCTTATCCGGCAACAGGCTTTCCCACCACCACCGAGACCGGTTCTTACGCCATCCGGAATCTCCCACTGGTCTTTCAGGAGGGAATCGACTACCTCTGGAAGAATTACGGGGAGGGGATGCTCTTTCTTGATCTCACCGCCTCCATTCAGGACGACGCCGGACACACCGTGGAAAAACAGATTGTCGCCCGTTTTCCGGTGCTGGAAATGGGAGAAGATTTCTGGGCACCCGAAGTCACCATCGAACCACCTGAGGGTGAGTTTCCGGCCGGCTCAACCATCACCTTCGTCGCTCAGGCCAAAGACGATTACATGATCAAAAGTTACCAGTGGTTTGTAAACGGTAGCGCCCTCTCGGGGTGTGCCGGAGGAGCCCAGGGACAGGTTTTCACCCATACCTTCTCCACCCCCGGTACCTACACCGTGCTGGTGAAGGTCTGTGACTATGCGGGAAACTGCGCCTATGGGGTGGCGGTGATCACCATCACAGCATCCTGAAATCATAAATACCGCGGGGCAGGACCGTCACCCGGTGAATGCGGCAGTGAATATCCGGGTTTCCGGGATAAGGGATCCTCCAAGGAGCCCATGCTCAGGGTTGTACCCTGATCGACGTGGGGGGTAACTTCTGGTTCTCTTCCATCCCCGGTATACAAGAAGATCATTCCGGAATCGTCTCCCGGTACCGGTGTTTCCTATTGACAAAATAAAAATATTTGTTTAAAATCAAATTGTAATTATTCCAAATTTTTATCATCTGGAGAGAAAGCCCTTGGAGCTTGAAGTAACGTATCTCAAAGATTATCTGCAAAAATACGAGGTTAAACCTTCGACCATAAGGCTTTTGGTTCTCGATTATCTCCTGTGCCGGAAAACCCATCCCACGGCAGAGGAGGTCTATCAGGCGCTCCTCTCCCAATTACCCGCTGTATCCCGGGCCAGCGTTTACAATACCCTGGATTTATTCCTGAGAAAAGGGATTCTGAAGACGGTCTCTACCGGAGAGCGGGAAACCCGATACGATATCGATGGTTCGTTTCACGGTCATTTTCAGTGTGAAGCGTGTGGAAAGCTCTACGATTTTCACGTTAACCCTGAAAAAATCGATCTGGGGGAACTCGGGGGCTTTGTGGTCAAAACCAGGGAAATCTACTGCCGGGGTATTTGTCCACACTGCCGCCAGAATCAATAAAAGGAGGTGCGCACCTAATGGAGCAAACTCAAGGACTTACGGTGATCGGGGAAAAATTCCCCTCGGTAACGGTGAAAACCACCCACGGTATGAAGAATCTTCCTGAAGATTATGCCGGAAAGTGGTTTGTGCTCTTCAGTCATCCCGGAGATTTCACCCCGGTATGCACTACGGAATTTGTGAGCTTTGCCAGGAAAGCAGAAGAATTCAAAGCTCTGAACACCGAGCTTATCGGGCTCTCCATCGACCAGGTCTTTGCTCACATCAAGTGGACGGAATGGATCAAGGAGAGACTGGAAACCCCCATACCCTTCCCGGTCATCGCCGATGATTTGGGACGGTTAGCCCAGGCCCTGGGGATGATCCATCCGCAAAAAGGAACCAACACCGTCCGGGCAGTGTTCGTGGTGGACGATAAGGGAATTATCCGCCTCATCATGTACTATCCGCAAGAGGTCGGAAGGAATGTCGATGAAATCCTGCGGGCAGTTAAAGCTCTCCAGGTGAGCGACAGGAACGGGGTGGCCCTCCCGGAGAACTGGCCCAACAACCCACTCATCGGGAGCAAAGTCATCATTCCTCCAGCGGGGAATGAAGCACTCGCTCAGGAACGCCTGGAAAAGGCGAAGAAAGGCGAAATCGAATGCTTCGACTGGTGGTTTTGTTACAAAAATCTGTGATATTGCAAGAGGGGCGTCCCCGCCCCTCTTTCCTCAAACTTCGAAAATCCGAAAAACGCCGGCTGCTTTCTCTTCCACCATCCTGGACAGTTCTTCTCTGTAAGCTTTTACCCGGTGACGGATGTCGGGGAATTTGATCCCCAAAATTTCCGCCGCCAGAATCCCGGCATTTCTTGCTCCGTTAATGGCTACCGTAGCTACCGGAACCCCAGGGGGCATCTGAACGATGGAAAGAAGAGAATCGAACCCCTGAAGTGCGGCAGTGCGAACCGGCACTCCAATCACCGGCAATGAAGTTAACGAGGCAACCATCCCTGGAAGGTGTGCGGCTCCACCAGCACCGGCAATAATCACTTCCAGGCCTCGAGACTCCGCCTCCTGCGCGTAGCGAAACATCCGTTCCGGTGTACGGTGGGCAGAGACCACGGTTATCTCGTACCCCACTCCCAACTTCTCCAGAATAAACCCCGCTTCCTGCATCACCTCAAGGTCCGAGTCACTACCCATGATGATACCCACAAGCGGCTTTCCCATGCTCCACCTCACGCTCTTATTTTGAGTAATGTTTTGACCCGCCGAGCCCTTTCCAGGGCTTCATCGAGAGTGGGAGCCAGCACCGTCATATGACCCATCTTCCGGAAAGGTCGAGTCTCGACCTTTCCGTAAAAATGGAAGGTTACCCCGGGAATGGTCAGGGCTTCTTCCAACCCTTCCACACAGGGTTTACCCCGGTATCCCTCCATGCCCAGAAGGTTGACCATCACCGCCGGGGAGAGGAGGTCCGGAGAGCCCAAGGGCAACCCGCAAATGGCTCGCAGGTGCTGTTCAAACTGTGAAGTCACACAGGCTTCGATGGTAAAGTGCCCGGAGTTGTGGGGGCGAGGAGCAATTTCGTTCACCAGAAGCCTTCCACTCCGGTCCAGGAATATTTCTACCGCAAATATACCTACCCCCTGAAGGATTTCCACACATCTTCGAGCGATGGCCTGGGCTTCACTCGCTTTCTCCTGAGGAATCCGGGCCGGCACCAGGGCCATATCGCAGATATTCGCTTCACTCTGAAAAATCATCTCAATTACCGGATAAAAAGCCACTTCACCGGTTCTACTCCGCGCTATGAGGACTGCCAGTTCTTTCTCCAGGGGAACATACTCCTCAAAAAAACTGGGTCCAGAGAAATGATAGGGGCAATCCTTTTCATTTCTGAGTACCACGACACCCCTTCCATCGTACCCCCCGTAACGGGCTTTCTGTACCACCGGAAAACCAAAAGAGGACCAGACATCTTTTTCTTCCAGAAGCGCGAAACGGGGAAGGGGGATCCCTCCTCCACTGAGGACTTTCTTCTGGAGCCACTTATCCTGAATGGTGGCCAGGAGTTCCGGTGCGGGGTAAATCTTGTCTTTCTCCGATAAACCCTGCAGAAACGCAGTGTCAACGTGTTCAATGTCGTAGGTCACGACATCGCTTTTTGTTACCAGGACCTGCAACTTCTCCTTTTGAAAGAAAGAAGCCACTATTTCCTCATCGGCAACCTGGGCAGCAGGCGAAGAAGGAGTGGGGTCAAGGACCGTAACCCAGAAGCCCATCTTTTTGGCTTCCTGCGTCATCATCTTCCCCAGTTGCCCTCCGCCAATGATACCGAGACGTACAAAGGGATAACGGAAACTTCTCAAGCCATTTCACCCCTATATCCTTAGAGAGGGATTATAGCACAATCACGTTCCAGAGTCCTCTCTTACCCAGAGAGGCACTATAAAACCACTTTCTTTCAACCGAAGACCCTGATACGGGTCCACATCGGGATACCGAACTTCCAGAAGATAGAGTCCTTCAGGAGGAGCAGAGAAACGGTGATGGGTACAGGATGGGTGGGCGAGCATGAACTCTAAATCCGCGATGTCCTTTTTGCCAAAGCCCACCATGAGGAGTTCCCCCACCATAAAACGAACCATGTGGTATAGAAATCCGTCGGCCTGGATGTCAAAGAAAAGGAAGGACTCTCGCAGGCATACTTCCAGAGAAAAAATCGTCCGTACCGGGGAAGAGTTCTTTTCCCGCGGTGAGCTGAAAGAGGTAAAATCATGCCTTCCCAAAAATGTCCGGCTTCCCTCGCGTACTCGAGCAACGTCGAGCTCCCTCCTTCCCAGGGAATACACATAACGTTGTAAGAACACCGGAAGGCTATCCCCCAGGCAAGCCACATACAGGTACCTTTTACGAACGGCACTCTTCCGGGCATGGAAATCGAGAGGAACTTCGAAGAGATTCAGAACCCGAAGGTCCTCAGGGAGATGGGCTTTCAGGATCCGAAAGAGAATGTCCGTCGATAAAGAGGAAGTGGTATAGAAGTTCGCTACCTGTCCCAGAGCGTGGACACCGGCATCGGTTCGCCCCGAGGCACAAACCCGGATCTTTTCTTTCAGGGAATCACTGAGCACCCGCTCCAGAGTCCCCTGTACCGTTCTTACCCCTTTCTGGACCTGCCAACCAGAGTAACTGGACCCATCGTACTCCAGGACCAGGAGCAAATTCCGCAACTGCATCACCAGGGGAACGGAAGAATTTTCACCAGAACCACGATACCCAGGGAAAACAGAAGAAAAACATAGTCACCGGTGCGCATGGTAAGGACTCGCAGCCTGGTTCTTCCCACCCCTCCCCGATAGCATCTTGACTCCATGGCTATGGCCAGGTCTTCGGCCCGCTTAAAGGAATTGATGAAGAGGGGAACAAGAAGAGGAATCAGATTCCTGGCCCGCTGCAGCAATCCCCCACTCTCAAAATCCATTCCCCGGGCTTTCTGGGCTTTCAAAATCCGGTCGGCTTCCTGGAGGAGAGTGGGGATAAAACGAATGGCGATGGTCATCATCATAGCCAGCTCGTGAGCGGGGAAACCCCAGCGCTTGAAAGGATTCAGGAGATATTCCATACCATCGGTCAGTTCTACCGGCGATGTGGTGAGGGTGAGTAATGCTGTAGCCACGATTAAAAGACAGAGCCGCACAATGATAAAAAGACCCCTTTCCAGGCCTTCAAGAGAAATACGGATGGGCCCATATTCCAGGAGATAATGGCCGGGGGTAAAGAAAAGATGCAAAACCAGCGTGAATAAAAGCAGAAAAAGGATGGGCTTCAGGCTCCGCAATACGTATCCGAAGGGGAGATGAGCCTGAAACATGAGCACCAGAAGAAAAACACCCAGGGCCAGAAACGCCAGCCACTGCTCCACAAGAAAAAGACCGACAATGGTGATGCCCACAAAGAGAATCTTCACCCGGGGGTCCAGACGATGAATCGGGGAATCAAGGGGAACATACTGCCCGATCACTACGCTTCGACCCAGCACGACCCTCGCTCCTTTTTTTCCATGACTTTGACCCGGATCTCCTCGGCTAATTCTGCGGGAGTAAGCACTTCGGGGTTGACTGGAAAACCCCGGGAACGAAGCAGAGAAGCAACCTGGGAAACCACCGGAGGCAAAATCCCAAACTGCTTTATAAAATCTCCCTGTGAAAAGGCCTGCCTGATCGAACCGTCAAAAGCGATTTTTCCCCGGTCCATGATAATGATTCGCTCCACAATCCTCGCCAGGTCTTCCATGCTGTGCGAAATAATGACTAGGGTGAGACCATGCTTTTCCCGAAGCTCCTGAAGCTTTCCCAAAATGAGACGCTTTCCCTGGGGATCAAGTCCTGCCGTAGGTTCATCGAGAACCAGAACCTCGGGTTGCATGGAGAGAATGCTGGCGATTGCCACCCTCCGCATTTGGCCACCGCTCAGTTCAAAAGGACTCTTATCCTTGAGACCGGTAAAATCCAGCCCCACCATTTCCATAGCCCACTGCACTTTTTCCTCGAGTTCTTTCCCCTCAATACCCATATTCCTGGGAGCAAAGGCGATCTCCTTAAAAACGCTTTCTTCAAAGAACTGGTCCTCAGGGTACTGGAACACCAGTCCCACTTTCTTGCGGATATCTTTTAACGCCGCTCCCCTGGTTCTGGTGTCAATCCCGTTTACCAGCACCTGCCCTGCCTCCGGAAGGAGCAAACCGTTCAGGTGCTGCGCCAGAGTTGATTTTCCGCAGCCGGTCCTACCCACGATGCCGATACTTTCACCCCGATGGATGGAAAGGGAAATTCCCTCCAGAGCCTGCACCTGAAAGGGCGTGTGGGAAAGATACGAGAAAAAAACATCCCTGAGCTCGATCAGCATAATTCCTCGACCAGTTCCTCAACCCTGAGAGGGAGGATGGCAAAATGCGTGGGATACATTTTTTTCAAGAGGAGAGCGGTTTCTGTAACCTGGGGGAGCTCCAGACCCCATTCTACAATTTTCTCCCCCAGAGCAAAAACCTCCCGCGGTGCCCCCTCCGTCACAATTTTCCCTCCATCGATAACCATCACTCGATCGGCATAGACGGCTTCCTCAACCTGATGGGTGATATGAAAAACGGTGATGGTATTTTTCAGCTTCAGGAGTAACTGCATCAACTCTTCTCTTCCCTCAGGGTCGAGCATCGAAGTTGCTTCATCAAGAACCAGATAATCAGGATGCATGGCCAGCACCCCGGCGATGGCCACTTTCTGCTTCTGCCCCCCAGAAAGGGTATGGGATTCCTTCCTTTCGTAACCCCTCATACCCACGATTTCCAGAGCTTCCTCAACCCGGAGACGGATTTCGGCCGGGGGCAGACCCAGATTTTCCGGACCAAAGGCCACATCTTCCTCCACCGTGGTAGCAATCAACTGGTTATCCGGGTTCTGAAAAACCAGGCCGACTTTCCTACGAATCTCCCACAAATACTCTTCCTTCCTGGTGTCCATGCCGTCGACCAGAACCTCCCCCCGTTTTGGAAGAAGCAGACCATTGCAGTGCTTTGCCAGGGTGGATTTCCCCGATCCATTCTTCCCCAGGAGCACCACAAATTCTCTCTCCCGGAGAGAGAAAGTGATATTGTTCAGGATTTCCTGAGGCCTCTCCGAAGTGAATTCTTCGGAGTACCAGAAGCTGACGTTCCGGAATTCGATCATTTTTGTCGGTCTCCCATTAGAAAGAACTTGAAGAAACTGCCCTTTCTAATGGGAGAAAATAGCTATTCCACAATTTCTACCAGGACAACCGGAGCACCATCGCCCACTCTGTAACCCATCTTTATTACCCGGCAGTACCCTCCATGGCGCTCCCGAAAACGAGGAACAATGCTCCGTAAGAGCGTCTTGAAAGCTTCTTTGTCACGTACCCAGGATACCACCTGCCGCATCGAAGCATTATCGCCCTTGATGGCCAAAGAAACAACTCTTTCGAAATACCTTTTCAAAACCTTACCTTTTGTTTCGGTGGTTTCAATCTTTCCGCTTTTGATGAGTGAAACCAGCATGTTGGCAATCATGCTCTCTTTATGAGAAGTCTTCCTCCCCAGTTTCTCCGTTCTCTGACGGTGTCTCATCAGTTACCACCTCGTTTTTCTTTTCCTCCAGCCTGTAACCAAATCTGTTGACCTTTTCGAGTATCTCCTCATAGGTCTTTTGGCCAAGGTTTTTGATTTTCTTCAAGTCCTCAGGACGGGTACGAATAATTTCCACCAGCTCTTTCACGGTGTTGATGCGAGCCCTTTTGAGGCAATTGAGTGCTCTGACCGATAATTCCAGGTCTTCTACGCTGATGTCCCTTTCTTCCCCGCCTACGGTTTCTCTCAGGACTTCCCTTTCCAGGACACCCTCCTCAGCCTTCAGCCGCAGGAGCTTCGAAAGGAGACTGAATTCCTCCACCAGAAGGTCCAGGGCTCTCTTAAAAGCCTGCTGAGGGGTAATGGCACCGTTTGTCCAGATTTCTAAAATCACCTTATCATAGTTTGTAAACTGCCCTACCCGGGTATCCACCACCTGGAAATTGACCTTCCTCACCGGGGTAAAAATGGCATCGACCGGTATGACATTGTGTTCATAGGTTACCCATTCGGATGCCTCCCGGTAACCCTTTCCCTGAGAGACAAACAGGCTCATCGATAGATGGCCTTCTTCGTCGATCTCGGCGATGTAATGATCCAGATTCACAATTTCTACATCACTCACCGGAACAATATCACGAGCAGTAACTTTCCTCAAAGACCCGGGCACTCCTTCAACTTCAAGACGAAGTACCTTCTCTTCCTCGGAATAAGATCTTAGCACCAGACCCTTCAGGTTGAGAATGATGTCAGTTATATCTTCACGCACCCCGGGTAAGGCAGAAAACTCATGAATAACTCCGTCGATCCTCACCGCAGTAATCGCGGCGCCCTCGATAGAAGAAAGAAGGACCCTTCGTAGCGCATTACCCACGGTAATGCCCCATCCTGATTCCAGGGGTTCGATGGAGAATTTGCCGTACTGTCCCCTGGTAACCGGATCCTCCCTCAATTCCAGAACATCAATTCTGGTACCATCCCTAAGGTTTTCTTGCATTACCAAACACCTCAAATGTTATTTACTTGGAGTAGAACTCAACAATCAATTGCTCCTGGACCGGGTAATCTATATCCTCTCGCCGAGGATTCCGGAGAATTTTTCCCCGTAACAGGCTCCGATCAAATTCCAGCCACCCCGGAGTTGGAACGCTTTCTTTTTCTTCCAGGATCTCCTTAATTTTCCCGTTTTCCTTTCCGCTCTCGGACAACTCAATCGTATCCCCTTCCTCTACGAGATAGGAGGGAATGTTGACCCGCTTCCCGTTCACTTTCACATGGCCATGAGAGACGATTTGTCGCGCTTCGATTCTTGAATCACTCAAACCCAGACGAAAGATCACATTGTCAAGTCTGCGCTCCAAAAGCGAAAGCAGATTCTCACCGGTAATACCGGGCATTCTGGTCGCTTTTTCAAAGTAATTCTCGAACTGTTTCTCGGTGATACCGTAAATAAAACGGACCCTTTGCTTTTCTCTGAGCTGTAAACCATAACCGGAGAGCTTGCGACGTCCACCTTTGTGAATTCCCGGAGCAAACGGTCTCCTTTCGAAAGCACACTTATCGGTGTAACAGCGCGGCCCCTTTAAAAACAGCTTTGTTCCCTGTCTCCGGCACAAACGGCATCGTGATGCGGTATACTTCGACATGACTTTTCGCCTCCTTTACACCCTTCGTTGCTTCGGTGGTCTGCAACCATTGTGAGGAATGGGGGTAACGTCTTTGATAGCATTGATGATCAACCCCGCCGCCTGAAGAGCCCGAATGGCGGTTTCTCTTCCCGGACCGGGACCCTTCACCAGAACTTCTACCTCCCGAACCCCCTGGTCCATGGCTTTCTTGGCTGCCTGTTCAGCGGCCAGCTGAGCCGCAAAGGGAGTACCTTTCTTGGTGCCCTTAAATCCGGAAGTTCCCGCACTGGCCCACGACAGCACATTTCCCTGGCGATCGGTGATAGAAACCAGAGTATTGTTAAAAGTCGACTTTATATGCGCAACTCCCTCTCGCACTATCCTCTTTTCTCTCTTCTTTTTCTTACCTGGTTTAGCCAAATTGATCAAAACCCCCTTATTCTATTATTAGGAATAGGTTATTTCTTTCTCCTTACACCTACGGTTCTTCTTGGACCCTTCCTGGTCCGAGCATTGGTCCTGGTCCTCTGGCCTCTGACCGGCAAGCCCCGGCGATGTCTCAAGCCCCGGTAACAGCCAATGGCAATCAGGCGCTTGATGTCCTGAGAAACCTGAGCCCTCAGTTCTCCTTCCACCGGATACTTTTCCACCGCTTTCTGGATCCTGCTAATCTCGTCATCGGTCAGATCCTTAACCCGAATCTCTGGATTGACCTTAGCTTCTTCAAGAACTACCCTGGACAGGCTCTTACCAATACCGTATATATAGGTAAGAGCAATATCGATTCTTTTATTAGCCGGTAAATCGACACCTGCAATTCTCGCCATCCTACGTCCTCCTACCCTTGTCGTTGTTTATGTCGTGGGTCAGAGCACACCACCACAACTCTTCCCTTACGACGAATGACCTTGCATTTTTCACATCTCGGTTTCACAGACGCACGAACCTTCATTTTAATACCTCCTCTTCGATAATGCAACCCCTCTACTTATGTCGATAGACAATCCGTCCTTTGGTGGGGTCATACTTCGAAATCTGCACCACCACCTTATCTCCTGGAAGTATCCGGATGTAGTGCATCCGCATCTTGCCAGAAATATGTGCCAGTATGGTTTTCCCGGTTTCCAATTCCACTCTAAACATGGCATTGGGCAACGGCTCTACCACCGTTCCTTTGACTTCGATAATATCCTCCTTAGGCATTCGCAAAAATCATCCCCTCTCCCAAGAAGTTAAAATCTCTGGTGCGTGTTCGGTAATCAGGACGGTATGCTCAAAATGGGCCGACAATCCTCCATCTTCGGTCACAATAGTCCAACCGTCCTCCAGTACTCTCACCCGATAGCCTTTTTCGTTCACCATCGGCTCAATAGCCAGAACCATGCCTCTTTCAACCAGAGGCCCCTGCCCTTTCTTTCCAAAATTTGGTATCTGCGGTTCCTCATGTAACGACCGGCCGACTCCGTGCCCAACCAGGTCCCGTACCACCGCAAAACCATTTTTTTCTACCAGCGTCTGGATGGCATAAGAAATATCCCCAATCCGGTTTCCCGGAACCGCTCTTTGAATCCCGGCGTAGAGGGCTTCCCTGGCAACCTTTACCAGTTTGTGAGCCAGTGGATTTCCGTTCCCTGCCACCATACTGAATGCCGCATCAGTATAGAACCCCTCAAATTCCACCCCCAGGTCAATGCTGACGAGATCTCCTTCTTGCACCACCTGTTCCCGGGGAATTCCATGGACCACTTCACTATTCAAAGAAACACAGACTGAAGCCGGAAACCCTCGATAGCCCAGGAACGCAGGACGGGCTCCAAGCCGGCGGATTTCTTCTTCGGCCATCTGGTCTATGGCCGAAGCTTTCACTCCTGGAACGATAAAGTCATGAATTTTTCTCAAAACCTTCCCCAAAATTTGACCACTCTGTCGAAGAATCTCGAGGTCCTTTTCAACCCAAAACCGGCCCATTCAAGCTACCTTTTCAGGACTTCCTTGACCCGCTCATAGACTTCCTCGATAGAACCGTTAGAGGGGATGACCCGTAAAAGACCCTTCCGGCTGTAAAACTCTACCAGAGGGCTGGTCTGCTCCTCATAGACTCTGAGTCGCTCCCTCACCACCTCAGGTCGGTCATCCGGTCTCTGAATCACCTTCCCCCCACATTGATCGCAGATTTCATCATTTTTTGGGGGTTTTGACAGGAGATTATAGGGGGTCTGACATTTCTCACAGATCCGACGGGCAGAAAGACGCCTCACGATTTCATCACTATCCATTTGAAAGTACAGGACCGCATCGATCTGTATCCCCAGTTCCCGAAGCATTTCTTCTAGTGCCTCGGCCTGCGGCAAAGTACGGGGGAATCCGTCCAGAATAAATCCGTTGGCCAGGTCCTTTCCGGAGAGCTTTTCCTTCACAATCCCTATTACCACCTCGTCGGGAACCAGTTTCCCCGCTTTGACAAACTCTTCCGCTTTTCTACCCCACTCGGTTTGATTCTGAATGGCCAAACGAATAATATCCCCCGTCGATAGCTGGGGTATTCCAAAATCTCTCTCCATCATCTTAGCCTGAGTTCCTTTGCCTGCTCCCGGTGGACCTAAAAGGATAATGCGCATCTTTTCACTCCTCTACCAGCCTATTTTTTCAAAAATCCTTCATAGTGTCTCATGAGTAACTGGGCTTCCAGTTGACTCACCGTTTCAATGGCCACTCCTACCATAATGAGAATGGCCGTCCCTCCAAAATAGAAAGTGGTCACTTTGGTAAACCTTTCCATGGCGTTGGGAACCACGGCAATAAAGACTAAAGCCAGCGACCCCCACAGGGTGATGCGGGAGAGACACTGGTCAATATACTCCACAGTCGGCTTACCGGGTCGAATGCCCGGCACAAAACCACCGTATTTTTTCATGTTCTCAGCCAGTTCCATCGGATTAAACGTTACTGCAGTATAAAAATAGGTGAAGAACATGATGAGCGCCGCATAGAGAACGATATAGAGGGCAGAATTAGGGGCAAGGGCGTCGGCGATTGTTTTCATGAATCCCGATCCCTGGAAAAACTGGGCCAGAGTAGCCGGAAAGAGGAGAATGGAAGAAGCAAAAATGATGGGGATGACTCCTCCCTGAATAACCCGGATGGGAATATGGGTGCTCTGACCACCGTAGACCCTTCTTCCCACCACTCTTTTGGCATACTGCACAGGAATCTTCCTCTGGGCCTCCTGAAACTCAACCACAAAGGCAATGATAAAAACTGCAATTACCAGAGTAATGGCAAAAAGGAGAGCATTGATCTCACCCACGCGGATAAGAGAAATGGTGCGCACAAATTGAGGGACCAGACGCGCTACGATTCCCCCAAAAATAATGAGGGATATGCCGTTGCCAATGCCAAAGTCGGAAACAATCTCGCCCAGCCACATCAGGAACATACTCCCTGCCGTAAGGGTGAGAATAACCGTCATCCGGTATCCCCATCCTGCGATGGCCACTACCCCCAGGTTTTCCATCCACACAGTGATACCGAAGCCCTGAACAATGGCCAGAAGAATAGCTCCCCAGCGGGTGTACTGGGCAATCTTGTCTCTTCCCTCTTCTCCACTCTTGGCCAGTTCTTCAAGCTGCGGTACCACCGAAGTCAAAAGCTGGATGATAATGGAGGCGTTGATGTAGGGCATGACCCCCAGGGCCAGGACCGAAAAATTACTGAGCGCACCACCGGCAAACATGTCCAGAAATCCCAGGATACCCCCCTGAGAAAAGACGTTGGCCAACGCCTTGGGGTCAATCCCCGGTACAGGAATATGAGCACCAATCCGGAACACCACCAGCATGGAAATGGTAAAGAGAATACGCCGTTTTAGGTCCGGCACTCGAAACAGTTTCAGGATCGATTCCCACATGTTACAACACCTCAGCCTTCCCGCCCTTTTCCTCGATGGCGAGCTTTGCTCCTCTGGAAAATGCATCGGCTTTAACCACTAATTTTTTTTCCAGATTGCCCTTGGCCAGCACTTTCAACTTTACCGTTTCATCTTTAATGATGCCCGCTTCTTTCAGGCTCTTTTTGTCCACCTGGGTACCATCTTCAAAAACATTGAGAGCCTGCACATTGATTATTTCCCACTCTTCAGGTGAAACCCTCCGAAAGCCCCTCTTGGGGATTCTGCGAACCAGAGGCATCTGTCCGCCTTCGAACCGGGGATGGATCTGACCTCCCGAACGCGCCTTCTGTCCTTTATGGCCACGACAGGCAGTTTTACCGTGTCCGGAGCCAATGCCTCTGCCGACTCTTTTGGGAGGATGAAAAGAACCTCGATTCGGTTTCAGTTCATTCATTTGCATCGGTCTCATGCTCCTTCCCAGTTTCCTCAACCTTTAAAAGGTAACCAATCTTATGAATCATTCCTCGTAGAGAGGGAGAATCTTTTTTAACCACCGTCTGATAGAGCTTTCGCAAACCCAGCGCTTTTACCGTCCTCTTGTGAGACTCAGGCCTTCCAATGGGGCTCCGCAAAAGGGTGATTCTCAAGAGCCTCTCACTCATTCACCACAACCCCCTCTCTGGCGAACATCTCTTTGACGTTCTTGCCCCTCATCGAAGCAATTTCCTCGGGGCTCTTAAGGGTTAGAAGGCCCTGCACCGCAGCCTGGGCAAGATTAACCGGATTATTGCTCCCCAGGGACTTGGTTAAGATGTCCTTCACGCCTGCCACTTCGAGAACGGCCCGCACCGCACCACCGGCAATAACCCCCGTTCCAGGAGCAGCCGGCTTGAGGAGAACGCAGCTCGAACCAAATCGCCCCAAAACCTCATGGGTGATGGTCGACTTTCTCATAGGAAACCGGAACAGGGATTTCTTAGCCCTTTCCACCGCTTTGCGGACTGCATCGGGAACCTCTTTGGCCTTGCCGATACCAATACCAACGATTCCATCGCCGTTTCCCACTGCCACCAGGGCTCTGAACCGAAAACGCTTTCCACCTTTCACCACTTTACTGACTCTACTGACCGCAATAAGGCGTTCCTTAAGCTCTAACCCTTCAGGGTTTATCTTACCCATCGCCGTACCTCCATCTTCTTAAAATACAAGCCCCGCTTCTCTGGCACCATCAGCCAGAGCCTTGACCCGACCGTGGTACTTGTATCCTCCTCGATCGAAAACCACCATCTTGACGCCCTTTTCCAGAGCTTTCTTCCCCAAAAGTAGGCCCACGGCCCTGGCTATTTCGGTTTTCGTACCCTTGAGATCTTTCACTTCTGGAGAAAGAGAAGAAACACCCAAAATCGTTCTTCCCTGCTCATCGTCCACGAGTTGAGCATAGATGTGTCGCAGGCTACGAAATACACACAGACGAGGTCTTTCTGCAGTCCCCTTTATCTTCTTACGAATTCGTCTATGTCGTCTTTCTCTTAAAACCTTTCTGGCCTTCACTAACATACCAGGACTCTCCCTTCACTTAGCAGTAGCCTTCCCTTGTTTCCTTCTGACAATCTCACCCACATACTTGATACCGGTACCCTTGTACGGTTCCACTTTCCGAAGCTTGCGAATATCTGCTGCTACCTGCCCCACTTTCTCCTTATCGGCGCCCTTGACCTTTACGATCTGACCCTCCACCTCAAAGGTAATACCCACAGGGGGTTCGATTTCTACCGGATGGGTAAAACCGAGGTTTAAAAGGAGATTGTTCCCCTTCTTCTGGACACGGTAACCCAAACCGTTGATCTCCAGAGCCTTTTCGAATCCTCTGGAAACTCCTTCCACCATGTTGGCCACCAGGGTCCTGGTCAACCCGTGCAGGGATTTGTCGAGCTTGCTCTCTCCCTCCCTTAACACCTTGATGAGCTGACCTTCTTTTTCAATTTTCATTCTGGGATGGAATTCTCTCTCCAGCTTTCCTAAGGGACCTTCGGCCCGAATTTTTGAGCCTTCTATCACTACGTTCACTCCCTTAGGTATCTCTATTGGCTTTTTACCTATCCGAGACATGCCAGTCCTCCTTCACCATACAAAGCAGATAATCTCTCCACCCACGCCCAGGCGTCGGGCTTCCTTTCCGGTCATAACTCCTCGCGACGTGGATACGATAACCGTACCCATCCCACCAAGCAAAATCGGTATTTCATGCTTGCCCGCGTAAATCCTCAAGCCGGGCTTGCTGACTCTCCGCAAACCGTTGATAATCCGTTCCCGATTCGGACCATACTTGAGCTCAATGACCAGATCCTTTTTGTTACCTTCCTGAGTTATGATTTGGTAATCTTTAATATAGCCTTCTTCTTTGAGGATCCTGGCTACTTCCATCTTTAGCTTTGAAGCAGCCACTTTTACTACCGTCTCACGAGCTTTCAAGGCGTTCCGAATTCGGGTTAACATATCAGCAATAGGATCCGTATGCGCCATTTCCATTCCCCTTCCTACCAGCTCGACTTTACCACGCCTGGTATTTCCCCCCGACTTGCCAACATCCGGAAACACAACCTGCAAATTCCAAACTTCCGTATATACCCTCGAGGCCTCCCACATAACTTGCATCGATTTCTTCGTCGCACTTCAAACCGATAGGGTTTATTCAGTCTTTCGACCTTGGCTTTACGAGCCATAACCAGTCCTCCTCATTTTCGGAAAGGTAATCCTAAACTCTCCAACAACGCTTTCGCTTCTTCGTCTGTTTTTGCAGTGGTAACAAAAGTGATGTTCATACCTCGTACACGTTCCACCTTATCATAACTGATTTCAGGAAAAATCAGCTGCTCCTCGATACCGATGGTACAATTGCCTCTGCCGTCGAAAGAACTGGAAGGAAAACCCTTAAAATCTCGAATACGGGCAATGGCAATGTTCAGGAAACGGTCCAGAAACTCGTACATTCTCTGGCCTCTTAAGGTAACCTTGCAACCGATGGGCACTCCCTTACGGAGCTTGAAGTTGGAGATTGACTTCCGAGCTCTGGTAATGAGCGGTTTTTGACCGGTAATAGCGGTCAACTCCTCCACCGCCAGGTCAAGGTAATGCGCATTCTGGGTCGCATCTCCAACTCCCAGATTGATGACCACCTTCTCCAACCTCGGAACCTGCATAACATTGCGATACCCAAAGCTCTTGAGGAGTCTGGGAATGGATTCTTTCACATATTTTTCTTTGGTAATCGACACTGCTTGGGCCTCCTTATTATACTTTGTCAATGATCTCTCCACACTTTTTGCATACCCGCACTCTGAATCTGGCATCGGCTACTCTGGTCCGTTTTATCCGGGTAACCTGGTTACAGCGGCTACATACCAGCCGCAGGTTGGATATCCTCACCGGGTTTTCCTGGTCAATGATCCCTCCCTGGGGATTCTTCTGGGTGGGACGGGTATGCTTTTTCACCATGTTGATTCCCTCAACCACGGCTTTTCCGTCCTGCAGGAGAACCGTCAACACCTTCCCCCGCTTGCCGCGATCTTTACCGTGTATGACCTCAACCAGATCACCTTTTTTGATCGGCGACTTAAATCTTGTCTCTTCCAAAATCAATCACGCTCCTTATACAACTTCAGGCGCCAAGGAAATAATCCGCATGAAATTCCTTTCTCGCAACTCTCGACCCACCGGGCCAAAGATACGTGTTCCCCGGGGGACATCCTGATTATTGACGAGCACTGCAGCGTTGTCGTCAAATCGGATGAAGGTTCCATCGGGTCGACCCACTTCTTTCCGCACCCGGACCACCACCGCTCTTACTACTTCTCCCTTTTTCACCCCTGAATGAGGCTCAGCTTCTTTGACCGAAGCGATGATAACATCTCCAATGGTAGCATAGCGGCGATTTGAGCCACCCATCACCCGAATGCACATGATTTTCTTTGCACCGGTATTGTCAGCCACCTCAAGCATTGTTCTCGGTTGAATCAATGAACTCTCCTCCTTCCTCAACCCTTGCCCGTTCCAAAACCTCTACTACCCGAAAACGCTTGGTCCTGCTCAAGGGTCTGGTTTCCTCGATGAGTACCCGGTCTCCTACCCCACAGATCTCGTTTTCATCATGAGCCTTAAATTTGGTGCTCTTTTTCACCTTCTTCTTATAGAGAGGATGTTCGGCAATTCTTGTGACCTTCACAACCACAGTCTTATCCATAGCATCGCTAACCACTTCTCCCACAAATCTTTTGCGAACGCCCATTCTACTTTACCCCCTGTTTCTGCAACCCCAGTTCCCGTTCTTTAAGAACGGTCTTAATACGAGCAATGTCTCTTTTCACCATCCGAATTCTCTGGGGATTGGCCAGCTGACCAGTAATAGTCTGAAAACGCAGGTTGAAGAGCTCAGTTCGCAAATCTTTCATCCGCTGATTCAGCTCTTCGTTGGTTAAATTACGTAACTCGGAAGCCCTCATCTCGGTCACCTCTACTCGGCACTTCTCTCGACAATTCTCGTCTTGATGGGTAACTTGTGAGAAGCCAAACGCAAGGCCTCCAGGGCCGTTTCTTTATCAACGCCGCCGACTTCAAACAGAACCCTTCCCGGTCTGACCACTGCTACCCATCCCTCTACCGGACCTTTCCCCTTACCCATTCGAGACTCAGTAGGTTTCTTGGTATAGGGTTTATCCGGAAAAATCCTGACCCAGATTCTTCCCTTTTTGATATGCCTTGAAATCGCCACCCTGGCAGCTTCAATCTGGGGATTGGTAATCCAGGCCGGTTCCAGGGCTTGCAAACCGAAATCACCAAAATCGACTTCACACCCTCTATGGGAAACACCTGTCATTCTTCCCCGCTGCTGTTTTCTATGCTTAACTCTCTTGGGTATCAGCATAGTCTACCAGTTCCTCCTCGTACTTCTCTTCTTTGGCTTCACCGGAGATACCCTCTTCTAAAACTTCACCTGGAGAAATCACTTCACCCTTGAATATCCATACCTTGACACCGATTTTACCGTAAGTCGTCGTGGCTTCGGCAAACCCGTAGTCGATATCAGCCCGCAGCGTTTGAAGAGGAAGACGACCCTCGCGGTACCACTCTTCCCGGGCAATTTCTGCTCCTGCTAATCTTCCGGCGCAGGCCACCTTTATGCCTTTGGCCCCGGCTTTCAGTGCCCGAACAATCGCCTGTTTCATTGCTCTACGGTAAGAAACGCGGCGCTCGATCTGCATGGCAATATTTTCGGCCACGAGCTGAGCATCGGTCTCGGGAGATTGAACCTCTTCCACCGAGATCTGCACATTCTGGTTTCCGATCATGGCCTGGATGTCCTGTCTTAACTTTTCTACCTCGCTTCCCTTACGACCGATGACGATTCCCGGACGGGCGGTCTTGATGACCACCTTGACCTGATTGGCCAACCGTTCCACTTCAACCTTTGATACTCCAGAACGATAAAGTCGCTCCTTGATGTATTGCCGCACCCGCAAATCTTCTAAAAGATGGTCCTGGAATTTTTTCTCCGCATACCAGCGGGACTGCCAATCTTTGATTATACCCAAACGCAAGCCGACTGGATTCACTTTCTGGCCCAATTATCTTCCCTCCCCTGCTTCGGAAACGATCACCGTGATGTGAGAACTTCTTTTCCGAATAAGATAAGCTCTTCCCATAGCTCTGGGTCTTATTCTCTTCAAAGTAGGTCCCGGGTTCACAAAAGCCTGAGAAACCACCAGCTTATCCACATCCAAGCCCTGATTGTTCTCAGCATTGGCTACGGCAGACTGTAAAACCTTATACACCAACCGGGCGGATTTTTTAGGAATAAATTTGAGAAGCGCAAGCGCTTCCTGGGCTTTTTTACCCCGAATAAGGTCTACGGCCTGCCTCGCCTTGCGAGGAGAGATACGTAGATATTTTGCGGTCGCTTTGGCTTCCACCATCACACACCTCCTCTACTTCAAAGCGGTAGAGCGCTCGGTGGGGTTCCCGTGCCCCTTGAAGGTCCGGGTCGGAGCAAACTCCCCCAAACGATGTCCAACCATCTGCTCAGTAATATAGACGGGCACGTGCTTCTTTCCATTGTGGACCGCAATGGTATGCCCGACCATATCCGGAATGATCACACATGCCCGGCACCAGGTCTTGATAACCCTTTTTTCACCACGTCTATTCATCTCATCGATTCTTTTTCTCAATTTCGGATCCACATAGGGACCTTTTTTAGACGATCTACCCAAAGCAATGCCTCCTTCCGCTTACTTTCTTCGCTTCACGATCCACTTATCGGTGTTCTTATTCTTCCTGGTTTTAAATCCTTTGGTTAACATACCCCAGGGACTGACCGGATGTCTTCCTCCATGCGACCTCCCTTCACCGCCACCATGAGGATGATCGATGGGGTTCATCGCCACCCCCCGCACCGTGGGTCTTATGCCCAGCCAGCGGCTCCTTCCAGCCTTTCCAATGGTCACATTTTCGTGGTCCACATTCCCCACCTGCCCGACCGTGGCCATACAGTCCAGGTGTACCAGGCGGACCTCTCCAGATGGCATCCTCACCTGGGCATAATCACCCTCTTTCGCCATCAACTGGGCATAGCTACCGGCGGAACGGACCAGCTGTCCTCCCTTACCCTTTCGAAGCTCCACATTATGGATGAAGGTTCCCACCGGAATCGAACGAAGAGGCAGAGCATTTCCCGGCCGAATATCAGCATCCGGTCCATTCATTAACACATCCCCTACCGCCACTCCTAAAGGAGCAATAATGTAACGCTTTTCTCCGTCGGCGTATTGCAAAAGTGCAATACGAGCAGAACGGTTGGGATCGTACTCGATTTTTTTCACTTTGGCCGGAACACCAATTTTATCCCTTTTGAAATCGATAATCCGATACCTTCTCTTGCTTCCTCCACCTTTATGACGAACTGCAATCCTTCCCTGGTTATCTCGCCCTGCTTTACTCTTGAGCGGCTCCAGGAGAGACTTCTCGGGCTCTCCAGAGGTGATTTCCTCAAAGGTATAACCGCTCATATGGCGCCGACTCGGTGTAACAGGTTTGTAGTCTTTAATGTTCGCCATCCCTCTTCTCTCCTTCGTAGCTACGAAATATCAAAAGCCTTAATCCGTTCACCGGGTTTCACGAAAACAATGGCTTTCTTCCAATCACTGGTTCTGCCTTCGAAACGGCCAAGTCTCTTTTTCTTTCCACCTACGTTGACGGTATGAACTCTAAGGACCGTCACACCAAACATATCCTGAACGGCTTTTTTAATCTCCGGTTTGGTCGCCTTAAGGGTAACCCTGAAAACATACTTGTTCTCTTTTTGAAGCCCAACCGTCTTTTCGGTTATGATTGGGTGAATAATAACCTCGCGCTCAACGCTCACCACCATGCACCTCCACTAATTTCAGAAAAGCCTCTTTTTCCATGATGACGATTTCGGACCAGAGAAGGAGATAGGTGTTGATTTCGTTTACCGGCTTCACTATTGAAAGAGGCAGGTTGGCGAAGGCTTTGATCACCTCGTCCTTTCTGGTGGCAGTAACCAGCAAAACTTTTTGGTTCTTCTCTACTCCAAAGGTCTTCAAAAAAGACACTGCTTCTTTGGTTTTTGGAGCCTGAAAATCGATATCCTCCACAACCAGGAGAGCCTGCTTCCCAATTTTTTCACTCAAAGCGAGAAGAAAAGATTTCCTCCTCTCGCCTTTGGGAAGTGCGTGATAGAAACAGCGTGGTACAGGACCAAAGACGACTCCGCCACCCCTCCAGATGGGAGAACGAATACTTCCGTGGCGCGCTCTGCCGGTTCCTTTCTGACGCCAGGGTTTTTTCCCTCCACCACTCACTTCGCCTCGAGTTTTCGTTTTTGCGGTTCCCAGGCGTTGATTGTCAAGGAAGCTCTTTACCGAAAGGTAGAGCAAATGGACATTTTCCTCCTCCGGCAAAATTTTCTCATCGACACGAATGCTCCCCACAATTTTCCCATTTTTATCTTTAACCTCAAGCTCCATCTTGCGCTCCTCCTACGAAACTTTCTTTCGCACCAGAACTTTGCTTCCTGCCGGTCCCGGTATCGCTCCTTTCACCAGGAGAAGATCCCTTTCCGGGTTAACGCCAACCACTTCCAAATTTTTCACCGTTACCGTATCCCGTCCCATTCTCCCCGGAAGGCCCTTACCTTTGAACACTCGCTCGGCATCGGTACCACCGATTGACCCCGGTTCCCGATAAAACATCGAACCATGGGTAGCCGGACCACCTCCATACCCGTATCGACGCACCACGCCCTGGAAACCCTTACCTTTTGAGATACCAGTTACGTCAACTTTATCGCCCACCTGAAAACCGTCAACTTTCAGCGCTTGACCAACCTGATACTCCTCAACTTTATCAAAACGGAATTCGGCCAAAAAGCGTAGAGGAGGAACCCCGGCCTTTTTCAGGTGTCCAAGCCTGGGTTTATTCAACTTCCGCTCCTTGACCTCGCCATAGCCCAGCTGTAATGACTGATACCCATCTTTAGGATCGGATTTTTTCTGAACCACGTAACAGGGCCCACACTTTATGACCGTTACTGGTATCACCAGGCCCTCTTCACTAAAAATCCTGGTCATGCCAACCTTTTCGCCAATCATCCCGTATCTTACTATTTTCATCCCTACCTCTCTCCTTCCTCGCTGAGAGCCCACTAAAGCTTAATCTCTATGTCCACGCCTGCCGGCAAATCCAGGTGCATAAGAGCGTCCACGGTCTTGGGATTGGGATCGAGAATATCGATGAGCCTCTTATGGGTCCTCATTTCAAACTGGTCTCGAGACTTCTTGTCGACATGGGGAGACCTCAAAACCGTATATCGGGAAACCTCCACCGGTAAGGGAACTGGCCCTGATACCGTGGCCCCAGTCCTTTCCACTGCCTGAACGATCCTGACCGCCGACTGGTCTAAGATCCGATGATCGTAACCCTTTAACTTAATCCGAATTTTTTGAGCCACCTTCCATGCCTCCTCACTTTAGACTCACTCGATGATGTCCGATACCACTCCGGCTCCTACAGTCCTTCCTCCCTCACGGATAGCAAAACGCAGACCTTTCTCCATGGCAATGGGGTAGATGAGTTTGACTTCCAGATTGGCATTATCTCCGGGCATAACCATTTCCACTCCCTGGGGGAGTTTGATCTCTCCGGTGACATCGGTGGTGCGGAAGTAGAACTGGGGACGGTAACCGTTGAAGAAGGGTGTATGTCTTCCCCCTTCCTCTTTGGTGAGCACGTAGACCTCAGCCTTGAAATGGGTATGGGGGGTGATGGAACCGGGGGCAGCCAGCACCTGTCCTCTCTCCACCTCTTTCTTTTCGATACCCCGCAGGAGCACGCCGATGTTGTCACCGGCCTGAG
>Ga0272448_1000535_pt1 | contig 58837 bp, 65 predicted proteins | sample YNPCB0191_FD_202220 | JGI IMG/M metagenome (GOLD analysis project Ga0272448, IMG submission 202220) | Hot spring sediment microbial communities from Yellowstone National Park, WY, United States - YNP-CB-019-1 | ecosystem: Environmental > Aquatic > Thermal springs > Hot (42-90C) > Sediment... | reverse complement strand
TAATGATATCTTTTAAACACCCCTGTTCTGAAATAAAACAAGGGTGTTTTTCATATATCTTTGATTACTTTTTTACCTTTTTTGCCCCGGCTATTTTTTGTACGGTCATTTTACCTTTTATTGAGGTTGCCGAGACCTTGTCTCCTACTTTTATTTCGTCTGCGTTTTTGTAGCCCTTAAACTTTGCATTGGAAATATCAAAGGTCAAAACACCCTTTGAGCTTTTAATGGTAAGAAGTCCAGAATCAACACTTTCTACTGTTCCAACAATTCCAGGATAAGTTTTTGGTTTTGGTTTTTCAGCCTCTTTTGGTGCCTCAGGCTTCGCAGCTTCTGGTTTGGCTGCCTTTTCAGGTGCAGGGGTTTCAACCTTAGCCTTTTCAGGTGCTGCAGGTTTCGGCTGTGCTACGCCGTATGAAGAAAGGGCAATACATAAAAAAAGGGCAAAAGCAAAAATAATAAATCTTTTCATACGAGAACCTCCTTTATGTTTTTTTATATTATATTCTTTTATTTAGAGCTTTATGTCAAGTTAATTATAGGGATAGTTTTTAATTTTTATATAGCTCTGATTGAAGTTCGCATGGTGTCAGAAGGTTAAAGTTTTTTGGTAATGATTTCAATTTATCAATATTTTCTTTTTTTATCGCCCTGAATCTTTCTATTAATTTTTTGTCCGTAGTCAACAAGTATTCTATACCATAATAAATGCAATTCATAATATGTTTAATGCAGCTTGTTTTTTCTCTGAAATATTTATTTATCACCGTATTTATTATAAAATCAATGTGCCCCAGGTTTAATCTTGGATTTTTACAGCTTTTTTTCCCTAAATTTATAACCCTGTTTAACAGTCCGAATATCCTTTTAATTGCTTCTCCATGGGAACCATCTAAATCTAATTCAATCCCTAATTTTTTAAATGTCCGTTCTAATATCATCCAATTCAAAGAGTAATCAATACAGCTTAAATCCTGCCATTTGTCTTCTGAAAATATTTCACTGAATGCATCTGCACACTCTTTAAGTATTTGTTTCACTGTATGGAGATTATCAAGAAAAAAATCAGAATCCTTTGCGCTTTTAACTAAAAAGAGTTCCTCTGAAAGCTCTTTTATGTTTGCTGGATTTTCTTTGTATTGTTTTGGGAGAGGTTCGATCCTGTCGTAATAATAAAAAATCCTGCGCCACGCCTTTGAGATATCTTTATTTGCCTTTTCCCATTTTTCGAATTCTTTAATTGCTTCAAGGGGTGTAAGGGTATCTGTGACACAACACCCCTGGTTATTGAGCCACATGATTATATCCATTTTTATGTCATCCCCTGAGGTGACAAGCCTTATTTTCTCTTCATTGAATAGCGACCATATATTTTTAAGGGCTTCTTGTTCATTAATATCGAGGTCTTCTGTTTTTAGAACTTTTGAAAAACCTAAAAGGCTATTAAATTCTACATAAACAATCGTTTTTTCCATGTTATCTTGATCTGAAAAGAATAGAATTTAATATATAATTTACTGCAGAAAGTATTATACCGAATAGAAGGGCAGATAAGAAATCACGGACATAAAACCCTTTTATCACGCTTGATGCAAAAAGGACAAGGATTGCGTTTATGACAAATGTAAATAAGCCTAATGTTAAGATATTTATGGGCAGGGTGATAAAAATGAGAATGGGCTTTATGAATATATTGATTATACCGAGAAAAAGGGCTACCCAAAGGGCAGAAAAAAAACTGCTAACATTAACCCCTGGAAGATAATAGCTTATAACCATAATGGAAAATGCCAAGATGAACCATTTTATTATAATCATGGGAATGTATTTAAATTATTACACAAAATTTTGAAATTTAAAACAATATCTTTTTAAAGAAATAAAAATTCTTGACAGATTTATATCTGTTTTGATAAAAAATGACTCATATCACATTGAGGGGTTAATATTTAAGAACTAAAAGGGGTAAAAATTGAAAAAAAACATATTAATAACAATCATATCATTTTTTTTGTTTTTAATATGGACCTGCAATGCCTTTTCAGAGCAGACAACAAATAATAAAAAAGTAGCGAAACAGATATCAAATAAACAGGTGAAAAGAACAGAAAAAGTCGAATCAACGAAAGATAAAAAAACTGTCTTAGCAAAGAAGAATTTAAAGAAAAAGAAAAAAAAGAATACAAGATATCAAGAGCCTGTTATAGAAACTGATGGTGAGTTTATAGAATACAGAGCAAAAAAAGGTGATACTTTAGATGGCATTGCAAAAAAATTCAATATAGATAAAGAAGAGCTTATCGAAGCAAATAATTTGAAAGATGGAGCAAGGCTTAATAAAAATATGGTTATTCTTATCCCGAAAACATTATCTGAAGAAAAACAGGAAGAATTTGTGGAATTAACAAATAAAAACCTGAAACCCTGGAAGAGTAACGATGAAAAGTACATGCTCGTTAAGGTAGCAAAGAGTTTTATAGGTGCACCTTATAAATATGGTGGAAACTCTGTACGGGGCCTTGATTGTTCTGCTTATGTAAAAAAGATTTATGAGATTTTTGATGTACAGTTACCAAGAAGTGCAAGGGAACAGTTTCATGCGGGTACAAAGGTCAACAAAGAAGAACTTACTGTTGGCGATCTGGTTTTTTTCAGGACAAAAAGGTATATAAAATATCCAACCCATGTGGGTATCTATATAGGTGATGGTTATTTCATCCATTCTTCTTCAGGGAATGGAAGAATAGGGGTAAAGATCGATTCCCTTAACTCTGATTTTTATTCGAGAACCTATGTAGGGGCTACAAGGGTAAAGAAACCTTATATAGACGAAAATGCCGATGTAAAAAGAAACACAACAACCCCTGATGATGAAATCAATAAATCATAAGATGTGATTAAATATCTCCTCTTATCTACCGGCATTGTCTTACACGTTTTAAGCTATGTAATCCTTTTTAAAAGAATAGAACCGCTATATATTCATTTTTATTCATTTGTCTGGTGGTCTTATATCCTTATAATAGATTCTATATATGCCTTAAAAAAAAATAAATTTCTAATTTTTAAGAATTCCTTAATATTTTTGATTGTTATCTCTGCGGGCTTCTGGTGTATTTTCGAGCTTATTAATTTAAGGATCCAAAACTGGTTTTATATAAATCTACCCAGGGAATTAGGCCAGAGGTGGTTTATGGGCTATCTTCTATCATACGGTACTGTAATCCCAGCCATTTATGTGACAAAGGAAATAATTCATTCTTTAATCGGGAAAATAAAAATTAAAAACACCTATGTAAAAAATTATACTGTCTATGCAATAACAATCGGTTTTTTTATGTTATTTATCACACTTTTACTGCCTGAATATTTTTTCGGTCTTGCCTGGGTATCTACTGGTCTTATCTTTGATGGATATAATTATAAAGTGGGCAACAGATCCTTTGCCGGTGATCTGGAAAAGGGATGCATAGACAATCTTTTAGCATCCATGCTTGGCGGAGCATTTTGTGGCTTTTTATGGGAATTCTGGAACAACTGGGCTGTAACAAAATGGGTATATACTGTCCCCTTTTTTGAAGACTTGAAGCTCTTTGAGATGCCTGTTTTAGGGTATACAGGTTTTATTGTCTTCGGTTTCGAAACAATTGCCTTTTTAAATTTTTTAGAAGGCATATTATCAGAGATGAAAAAGATGGTGGCATTAACATTAATAATGGCCTTTATTTGCTTTTTTACATTCCCGTTAATAGATAGATATACTGTGTTTTCTTACATTGCCAAAATAAACGAAATAGATTTCATAGATAAAAAAAAGATTGAGCTATTTAAAAATAAAGGCATTAAAACAAGCTATAAAATAGATATGGAATCTCTCAATAAAGATGAAAGGGAAATGTTAGAATTAATGCATCTAAAAGGTTTAGGCGTCTTTAATCTTAAAAAATTAACTCAGAACAGTATAAATTCTATAGAGGAGCTATCCCTTATCGATGAAGAAACATTTTCAAAGATTATAGGTGAACATAGAAAAAGAAGGATAAGGGTATTTTTAAAGGCTGCAAAAAATAAAAAACGCCCCTGATAAAGGGGCGTTTTTTTATGAATTATTTTTTTATTCTAATTTCTCCTGTCCCACTCTCATGCCATAGAAAGAACGATATACGAAGATAAGGGCTATGATGAAGAAGATTATACCAATAGTTGTCTTCATGGCCTGAGACTGCATGGTAACGGCGATTTCAGTAGCAAGGAGACCGAAAAGGGTGGTGAATTTAATAACAGGGTTCATAGAGACCGATGATGTATCCTTAAACGGGTCACCCACTGTATCACCGACAACTGTTGCAGCATGTAAATCTGTGCCCTTTTCTTTTAAATCTACTTCTACTATCTTCTTTGCGTTATCCCATGCACCACCTGCATTTGCAAGAAAGATGGCCTGGAAAAGCCCGAAGAAAGCAATGGCAACAAGATAACCGATAAAGAAATAAGGGTTGAAGAAGGATAAGGCAAGGGCAAGGAAGAATATCACGATAAAAATGTTTATCATTCCTTTCTGTGCATACTGTGTACATATCTTGACAACCTCTTTGCTATCCTCAATGGATGCCTCTTGTTTGTCAAGATTGATATTCTTCTTAATAAAAACAACTGCACGGTATGCACCTGTTGTAACCGCCTGGGTTGCTGCACCTGTAAACCAGTATATAACAGCACCGCCCATGAGTAAACCAAGGATGATTTCAGGCTGGACAAGACTCAATTTGGCAACAACATTTTTAAACATATTTTCAAGAAGTATAATGATACCAAAGACCATGGTGGTGGCACCGACCACAGCAGTTCCGATAAGCACAGGTTTTGCTGTTGCCTTAAATGTATTTCCAGCACCGTCTGCCTCTTCGAGATAATCCTTTCCATTTTCAAAATCCGGTTCAAATCCAAATTCCTTTTTTATCTCTTCTTTAATATTTGGACGGGATTCAATCCTTGAAAGCTCATAAACAGATTGGGCATTATCAGATACAGGACCATATGAATCAACTGCTATTGTTACAGGACCCATACCGAGGAAACCAAAAGCCACAAGACCGAATGCAAATACCGGTGCAGCAAAGGCAAATTGTTGTGGCATCACCGCTATAATGGAAGGATGTTGTGATACCTTATAGGCAATAAACATGAGAAACAGGATTACAAGACCTTCCCAGAAGGCAGAGAAATTACCTGCTATAAAACCTGATAGAATGTCAAGGGATGCACCGCCGTGACGGGCAGCACCCACAATTTCCTGCACATGTCGTGATTTTGTACTGGTAAAGATCTTGGTAAATTCTGGTATGAGTGCACCAGCAATGGTACCGCAGGAGATAATAATGGAAAGTGCCCACCATAGACCTGGATATTTGTCGTTTAAATCACCAAGGAGCATATAGCTTGCCCAGAAAGTAACGATTATGGATATGGCAGATGTAATCCATACAAGGTTTGTAAGGGGTTGCTCGAAGTTAAATTTTTTCTTTGAGCCATACACTGAATTTGTTATGCCAAAATTTATAAAATACGATACGAGTGAGGTGAGTATCATAAGGATACGCATGGAGAATATCCATATGATAAGTGTTCCTGACATCGATGGATTTGCAGCAAGGGCAAGTGCCAGAAAAGTAACTAAAGCCACACCTGTTACACCGTATGTTTCAAAGCCGTCTGCTGTGGGGCCAACACTATCACCTGCATTGTCACCTGTGCAGTCTGCTATAACACCAGGATTTTTAGGGTCATCTTCTGGGAGTTTAAAAACGATCTTCATGAGGTCAGAGCCTATATCTGCAATCTTTGTAAATACACCACCGGCAATCCTTAATGCGCTTGCTCCAAGGGATTCACCGATTGCAAAACCTATAAAGCTGGGGCCAACAAGATTTTTTGGGAGGAATACAAGGATACATATCATAAAGAACAATTCAACACTTACAAGGAGGAGCCCGACGCTCATACCGGATGTTAAGGGAATGTTTACAACATCAACGGGTTTTCCGGTAAGGGATGCAAAGGCAGCCCTTGAATTTGCCCTTGTGTTAATCCTCATTCCAAACCATGCCACACCGTATGATCCGAGTATGCCGAGGATGGAACAAACGAGTATAACAATTACAGGTCCAATTGAAAGATGTGAAAGGCCCATAAAATAATAAACCATACATATTGCCACAAGTATCCACAGGATTATAAGGAATTTACCCTGCTGGGTTAGATATGATTTACATGTTTCCCAGATTGTCTCCGACACCTCTAACATTGATTTATGGGCTGGTCTATTTTTAGTTTGGCTATACTGCACCAGTGCAAATATAAGACCAATGATACACACAAACAGACCGAAATACATAATGGATACGCCGCTTGTGCCTCCAAAGATACCGAATTTTACCTGTGATAAATCAGGGAGAATGATGTCAGCTTCACTAGCACATGCAAGTGGTGCAGTTAAAAACATTAACGAAAATGCCAGAAGCAAATAACACAGACTTCGTTTAACTGATACCATTATAACCTCCTTATAAAAATTTTAAATCCATTTCTATATTTACCCTAATTTTGGGATTGTGATTTTATTGTAAAACTTTTTTTTATCCATTGTCAATCAACTTATGAAAAAATTCACAAAATATTAAATATCATTAAAAGTATCGGTTTTCTCATTTAATTCTATGATGTTTTATTTATAATACCTTTATCTAAAATATGGATCCCTATTTTATTAAGGGGGTTAATGCTGGAAAGACTATTTCCACCTTTTGATAGAGGTTATTTATAATCCTGTAAAGCCAATTTGTGCCCAGTTTTTTGATATCTCCTGTTAGATTCTTTATAAAATATATGTAGTTTAATCTGCCATCTGTAATGTGCAGATTAAGAATATTTATGAATTTATCACGTTCTTTTATACCTTCTTTAATCTGTGCCCTGTTTTTTATCAGCTCATCCAGGATTTCGAATTTATTAAAAAATTCAGGTTTTTGTTCTTTATGTTTCTCTAATAACTCTTTTAGTCTTTTTAGCCTTTCCTCTATGGCCATATGGATTTTATCTATTAAACCATTATATATAAAATCACCGAATTCAGTCTTTTTTAAAAAGGGTTGTCTAACATGGACATACCAATCCTCAAGGGCAATTAAGTTTGAAATGTATATTATGTTATTTTTTATTATACGGTTAAGAGAAAAAACATTTCTTCTGGGCATATCCCTTACCATCTCTGATGAAGAAGAGGTTAAAATGAGTTTATTTTCATAGGGATAGTCTTTTCTGATAATGGAACCTGCGGCAACAACATTTCCAAAACCAATTCTTATGGGTCCTACAATACCTCCTTGACCACCGAGGAAAATGCGGGGTTGATCGAGCATAACCCCTTTTGGCACATCGCCAATAAGAGATGGGGTTGCCTTGTCCCCTTCAGGGGTAAAATTAAAGTGTATGTAAGAACTCCCTACTTCACTGTGGTCACGCCTGCTTGTTCCACCTGCCATAAGACAATCGCAGAAGTTAATCAAACTTCCCAGAGTAACAAAAGGAAACAGTATGGTTTGTTTTAACCCTACACAATGGGCACCATTTGCCTCTTCCTCAAGGATACATGCTTCACGGACATGGGCACCTGAGCCCATATGAGACCTTTCAAGAAAAACTGATTTTTTAAAATAACCACCTTTTAGCTCTACATAGGCTCCCAACTGACAGTCTTCTAATGTTACCGGTGCCTCATAGCCAAGCTTAACACCCTTTGATATAACAGTTTTTTCTCCATAAATTCTGCAGCCAGGATAAATCTCAACCTTTTCACCGGATATAAGGTCAATGTTTACCTCTTCTCCTATATAAATTGAATAAGGATTGGGTATATAAATCCCTTTTTCCAGTAATGCTTTTACTTTTCTATCAAAACCTATCATACAAAAATCCAGAAAATCCTTTAAATTTATTTAAGAAAAAAAGATTATAATACGAATTGTTAACTAACATTTTATTAAAGATATGTCAACGAGTTAAGAAGATGTTTTAACAAAAGCACTCTGATAGACTTTAGAATTTTTAACTCCCATCATTAATAAGTTTTGGTGTGACTCTTGTTATTTTTGGTATAATATGGGACTAAATGATTATGAAATGGTTGGAGAAAGATAATGGAAGGCACACTGGAATTTATCTAAACCAAAAGTCAGAAAACCACAGTAGTGCCACTATATTTGTAGTCCTACTGGGTGTTGTAAGCCTTTTTGCCGACATGACCTATGAGTCGGCCAGAAGTATAATTGGACCTTTTCTTGGCCAGCTAGGCGCAAGTGCAACGGTGGTTGGAACTGCTGCAGGGTTAGGAGAGTTACTCGGGTATCTACTCAGATTTGTTTCTGGAAGGATCGCTGACCGCACAGGTCATTACTGGGCTATGACGATCTTCGGATACTGTATTAACCTACTGGCAGTTCCTGCCCTTGCCCTGGTAGGAAACTGGGAACTTGCCGTCTTACTCATGCTACTGGAGCGCACGGGTAAGGCAGTTCGTAGCCCTCCAAGGGACGCCATGCTTTCCTTTGCCAGCGGACGCATGGGACGAGGCCGGGCTTTTGCATTGCATGAAGCAATGGATCAAATAGGTGCTACTATGGGGCCCCTTATTATAACAGTGGTGATGTATCTCCGAAGTGATTATCGCATTTCTTTTGGAGTTCTTATTATTCCTGCTGTTATCTCACTGGGTGTGCTCGTGGCAGCGCGAATTCTCTATCCCCATCCCCGTTACCTTGAATTAAAAACTTCAGAACTGGATACTCACGGATTTGCGAAACCTTTCTGGCTATATCTTGCAGCTACAGCCTGTATTGCAGCCGGCTTCGCCGATTATCCCCTTATTGCCTATCATTTTGGCAAAACTGGACATATGCCTCCAGAGTGGATACCAATTCTATACGCCATTGCCATGGGAGCAGATGGCCTGTCGGCTTTGGCATACGGCCGATTATACGAACACTTTGGGATATCTGTTCTCATAGGTGCGGTAGCAATTGCTGTCCCCTTTGCCCCTCTTGTTTTTTTCGGTGGATTCAGTGCTTGTTTTTTCGGTGCAGTTCTGTGGGGGATTGGCATGGGGGCGCAGGAGTCGGTTATGAAGGCGCATGTAGCAAATATGACACCTGCCAGCATCCGTGGCACGGCATTCGGTATTTTTAACATGAGTTTTGGCATTTTTTGGTTTTTAGGCAGCGCATTGATGGGAGCTCTTTATGGCTATTCCATCTTGGCAATGGTGATCTTTTCGGTAGCAATCCAGTTCGCTTCACTTCTGCTCTTATACATATTGGCCCTAAAGATTTCCAGATAAGCTGTATAAGGTCATGGGTGTTTAATTATTAGTGAACCTTTAAGTTAAAAAAGTCATTTTTTTTAATGCTTAATTTCTATCTATTCAGAAAAACTTTCTAAAATACTGAATTTTTCTTGCAATTTTTAAAACATATTATATTATTACCATAAAAGACGATAAAATTATAATGAGGTTGCATTCATGATAGAAAATCTCGAAGCCCTTTATAAGAACCTTATGGATAATCTCGTCCATGAGCTTGCAAAAGACTTATATTCTGCTACATCAAGGGATAAATTTGAATCCGTTGTCCTGTCTGTTCGGAAAAACCTTGCAAAGAAATGGATCAACACACAGCAGATGTATTACAATGTTGGTGCAAAAAGGGTCTATTACCTCTCCCTTGAGTTTCTACTGGGTAGACTTCTAAGAAACTTTATAATCAATTTAAACATGTCCGATGAGTACAGTCAGGCTGTAGATATCTTAGGTATCAGCTTTGAAGATATACTGGAGCAAGAATGGGATGCAGGCCTTGGAAATGGAGGTTTAGGCAGACTTGCAGCGTGTTTTCTTGATTCTCTTTCAACACTCCAGTATCCCGGATACGGCTACGGCATAAGATACGAGTTCGGTATATTTACACAAAAGATAAAAGATGGTTATCAGGTAGAGGCACCGGATAACTGGTTAAGATACGGAAATCCCTGGGAATTTCCAAGGCCTGAACTTTTATATAATATAAAATTTTATGGAAAGGTAAAGATCATTGAAGGACAGAATGGTAAATTCAGGATGGAATGGGTTGATACAGAGGATGTTATGGCAATGGCATACGATTATCCTGTGCCTGGCTACAAAAATAATACTGTAAACACATTAAGACTCTGGGCTGCAAAGGCAACAAGGGATTTTAATCTTGAGTATTTCAATAGCGGTGATTATATAAAGGCAGTGGAGGACAAATTTTCCAGTGAATATATATCGAAAGTACTCTACCCCAACGACCAGTCCATGGCAGGAAAAGAATTGAGGCTTAAGCAGCAGTATTTTTTTGTAAGTGCCACTCTAAAAGACATCTTAAGAAGGTACAAAAAGACATACAGAACGTTTAAGAAACTTCCGGAAAAGGTAGCCATTCAGTTAAACGATACACATCCTTCTATTGCCATTGCAGAGCTTATGAGGATACTTGTGGATGAGGAAAACCTTCCCTGGGATCATGCATGGGATATTACCACAAGGGTCTTTGCTTACACAAACCATACGGTACTTCCAGAGGCATTAGAAATTTGGCCTGTAAGTCTTTTTGCATGGCTTTTACCCCGTCATTTGCAGATCATTCAGGAGATAGACAGAAGGTTTATGATTCAGGTAAAGGAAAGGTTTCCTGAAGCCCATGATATCAATAACAAAATGGGTATCATAACAGGCGATAAAGACGGCACAATTCATATGGCCCGCCTTGCAATCGTTGGAAGTCATAAAATAAACGGTGTTTCTAAGCTGCATACAGAGATACTCAAAAAAAAGGTCTTTAAAGAATTTTACGAGATGATGCCTGAAAAATTCATAAATATAACAAACGGTATTACTCAGAGAAGATGGCTCCTTCAATCAAATCCTCAACTTTCCCAGTTAATCACAGAGGCGATAGGAGATAAATGGATAGTGGAACTTACAGAGTTAAGAAAACTTGAGCAATTTGTAGATGACAGTGAATTTTGCATTCAATTCAGAAAGATTAAGGAGTCAAACAAGGAAGAGCTTTCGAGATATTTAACTAATATGTATCAATTGTATTTTGAGAAGGACTTTCTTCTTGATTGTCAGATAAAGCGTTTTCACGAATATAAAAGGCAGATTTTGAATGTGCTCCACATTATTACTGTTTACAACAGGATAAGGGAAGGAAAGATAGGAGAATATTTTGTTCCAAGGACATTTCTTTTTTCCGGTAAGGCTGCACCTGCTTACTATCTTTGTAAGCTTATAATAAAACTCATACACAATATTAAGATGATTATAGATGGAAACGATTGGCTAAAAAATAAAATACAGGTGGTATTTGTGCCCAATTACAGCGTAACCATTGCGGAGAGGATAATCCCGGCAGCAGATCTGTCAGAACAGATATCAACGGCAGGCTATGAGGCTTCAGGCACAGGCAACATGAAGTTTGCCTTAAACGGTGCAATAACCATTGGCACCCTCGATGGTGCAAACATAGAGATAAGAGATGAGGTGGGGGAGGAAAACTTCTTTGCTTTCGGTTTAACTGCTGAAGAGATAATGAATTTAAGACAAAGTTATAATCCCCGTATATATTACGAAAAAAACGAAGAGCTTAAAAAGGCAATAGACCAGATAAAAGACGGCTATTTTTCGCCAGGGCAACCAAATCTTTTTCAGCCTATTGTGGATGCACTTCTTCAAAAAGACGAATATTTTGTCCTTGCAGATTATGAATCGTATATAGAATGTCAGCAGCGCGTGAGTAGAACATATCTTGATTCAGATAGATGGACTAAAATGGCCATTTTAAATGTTGCCCGTTCCGGTATTTTCTCCAGTGACCGCTCAATAAAGGAATATGCAGATAAGGTCTGGGGCATAAAGTCTGTGCCTGTGTAGTACAAACCTTATTTTTTGTAGATATAAATCCCGCCTATTATTGGGTCTACGCTGTGACGCTCTAAAATGATATTTAATATCCTTTCATTAATGGTTATATCCTTTGGTATAATCTTAACGCCTGTGATGGAGAATACGTCCTCTGCCACAATCATTCCAGGTTTTAATGCTTCAACAGATATATTTATAATCTCCCTGGTTTTATCTGATCTGTTCTCTATGAGATAATTTAAAAGATGCGATGCTATTACAGGATCGAGCTTTTTATTCATTGAGAGCCTCACAGCCTCTATCGACTCTTCATATGAAGAATTTTCCATAGTTAATTCATCTATTATCGTTATTGCCCTTAAAATTTTTGCACCAACTGGTATTTGGTCTTTTATGAGACCATCTGGTTTTCCAGAGCCGTCGAAATTTTCAAGCTGATGGTAAATATAACCGGCTGTTTCTTCATAGCCTGTAATTGAAGATACGATTACAGAGCCTATAATGGGGTATTGATTATATGCTTCCAGTTCCTCCTGTGTTAATAATTTTGGGCTGGATGAAATAATTTTATGGGGGATGCCCACCTTTCCTATCTCGTGCAACTGGGCGCCAAAGATTATCTTTTTTTTAGTATCTTCATCTATGCCCAATTTTTCCGATATATACTGGGCTATGCGTTTTGCATTGTCGGAGCGCATTTTTGCCTTGGGTATAATTATTTCTAAAATTTTCAATAACACATATACAATTTCCTTAAAGTTTCTTTCGAGCTGTTCGTTGGCATTGCGTAATTTTTCTTTTTCTAATAAAAGTTCATTTTGCAAGGACTTTATCTTTAAAAAAGCCTTTATCTTTCCTTCCAGTACCTTTAAAGAGACATTCTTCTCGATATAATCATCAACACCAGTTTCAAGCCCTTCAATCTTTTTTTCAACGCTTGTTTCTGCAGTAAGGAGTATAAATATGGCACTGGATAGTTCAGGGTTACGTCTTATATCTTTACAGAATTCTAATCCATTTTTATCAGGCATGTAGTAGTCGCTTATTATAATGTCCGGTTTTACTTTTTGGGCAATCATAAGACCATCCGTTGCGTTATAAGCCTCATAAAGCGTATATTCATTATGTTTTGACAGTATTCCTTTTAAGATGTTTACCGCAGTTTTTTCGTCATCCACTATGAGTATTGTGTAATTATTGTTTATCATTTTTTATCTTCTTTTTTTATATTGCCTGGAAAGGCTATTAAGTTAGGTTTTGAAATGGCTACCAGTATAGCCACCCTTCTGTTCGCAAAGTCCATGGGTTTATCAGGATGTTTTAATATTCTGTCTGCATATCCTCTAATCCCGACTATTTGTTCTTTTTTTACTCCTGCCTCCTCGAGGATCTTCCTTGCCGCATTTGCCCTGTCGGCGCTTAACTCCCAGTTTGAGTAACCAGGGGATACATATGGAAGCGCATCGGTGTGGCCCTCTATTATTATCTTGTTATTAAGATTTATTAATTCCTGGGCAATAAGTTTCAAGAGTTTCACTGTGTCAGGTTTAACCCTTGCACTTCCTACATCGAAAAAAAGACCTTCTGAATTTTCAATGAGTTCTATCCTTAAACCTTCTTCATTTACGCTGAGTTGAATCCTGTCTTTAAATTTTTCAAAACCAGGTGTGGCAGATATTATTTTTTCTATCTTTTTACTTTCTTCTGAAAGTTTATTTATTTCGTTTCTTACTTTTGTTATTTCATCTTGAAATGTCTTAAAAGTATCATTGTCTGATTTAGTTCCCTCCTTTGGGAATATCACAAAACTGGGTGTTTTTGACATGCCTGTATGTATGCCGCTTCCACCTATAAAAATAGTAGGGTCTTTAAAATATTGTGCAATAGCCTGCTTTATACTGTTATTTTGGCTTACAATCCACAAAACAATAAAAAGTGCCATCATGGCTGTAACAAAGTCAGAATACGCCACCTTCCATGCACCGCCGTGATGACCACCATGTCCCTTTTTTTTAATGATAAACCTTATAGGAATATTGTGTTTGTTTTCGTTCATTTTGTGCCCTTTACATAACTTTCCATTTCCTGAAATGAAGGTCTATAATCAGATGCTATTGAACGTCTGGCAAATTCTACTGAAAGTATGGGGTTTAAACCCTTGGCCGCACAGATAATACCTGATTTTATTACATGAAATATACGGGTTTCGTCATCGTTGGATAGATCTAAATTGGTTGCAAAGGGCTGGATAAAACCGTATGAAATAAAAACACCGAGAAATGTCCCAACAAGGGCTGCAGCAACTTTATGTCCTATCTCTTCAGGTGGACCATTGATTGCCTGCATGGTGATTACGATACCAAGGACTGCAGCAACAATACCAAGTCCCGGTAAAGAATCACCTATCTTCTGCAATATCATACCAGGCTTTGAGCCTTCATGGTGATGTAATTCAATATCTGCATCCATAAGAAGTTCAATCTCATGGGGTGGGACACCACCCATAATCACTAAGCGTAGTGTATCAGATAGAAATTCTATAAGATGGCGCTGACTTAAAAATTGTGGATAATTTTTAAAGACATTGCTCTCTTCCGGTCTTTCAATGTGGGATTCAATGGCAATAAGACCGTCTTTTCTTATTATACTGAAGAGTTCATAAAGGAGTTTTAAAAGGTCAAGATATGTCTGTTTTGTTGTCTTTGTACCTTTCAGGGATTTTATAATATTATTTATAATCTTTTTGAGTATTGTGCTCGGTGTGGAAATAAGTAAAGCACCTATAGCCGAGCCACCGATAATCATAAACTCTGCCACCTGGATTAAGACAAGTATGGGCCCACCTTCTAATATAAAACCGCCTATAACAGATATTATCACTACGGCAATCCCTACTATAGTAAGCATTGTTCAAGTCCTTTTATAAGTAAAACAGAATTATGTCTTTTTCGTTTCAAAAGACCTTTCATAATCTATTATCATAGCCCTCAGATTATCTATTCTTTTTTTCCATCCTTTTAAGTAAAGGCCGAATATGTCAGGTCTTATTTTTGAAAGCCTGATATACCTCTGTTCCCTCATGTCTAAAAACTTAACTATATCCCCACCTGATTTTTCAAGTAGTTTTTTTGCCATGACCGGTGAATTCACATATGTATCAAAATATATAATGCTTAAGGGATAAGACAGTTTAGCGGCCCCTGATTTATCCCATATTTTTTTATAAATAATTTTTGCCTGTTCTCTAGTCATATGTCTTATGTCGCCTTTATATCCAAAATCCTTTGCCGTGGATTGCAGGATGCCGTATTTAGAAGATTCGTTTTTTATGCCATCTCTTTGTACAAACCTTTCTCCTTCCTGTTTTAAGACAAAATCATAGGCCATCTCAAAACAATTGTCTTTATCTACATTTTGTTCAAAAATTTGATTAAAAATAGCTGGGTTATAAACATCTTTTCTGATGTTATTTTGAGGAAGTGTATTCATTTTTGCCAGATTTTCTTTCAAAAGATTTTGGAAATCCATTGCATTTGATTGAGATAACCTTGAAAGGTCATGTTTCCTCTTTTCAGCCATCTTGGAGAGTATTATCATATCGAGCAATTCAGTATATAAACCCATAATTTAATTTTATGCAAAATTTATACCATTTATTTAACCTATCTTTTATCTATCCTTATATCCATATTCTTAAGCATATCCCATGAATTTTTTCTGTCTTCTTCTGCTGTATCTTTTTCTTTTTTGCTATCCTGACTACCTATTATATATACGGTCTTTTCTTTATCCCTTTTTATATCCATTTCGTTCTTTGCGTTATCCCCGTAAGCGTTTGTTAATAAAAGGGCTATAAAAATTACCGATAAAATAATGATTTTCATTTTTCTCCTTAAGATTTTCATTTTATTATAAATTATATTATCGAATTTTTTTAAATTAAATTAAGCTAAATTTTTAAAAAAAATTTCTTAAGAAATCACAATAAATAACGATAAATAAATTTAGAAAGTTTTCAATCAAACTCTGGAGGGATAAAATGAATGTCCTTATAGTAGATGATTTTTCTACCATGAGAAAAATCATTAAAAATGTTTTAAAGCAGATTGGAATAGAAAGCGTTATAGAGGCAGAAAACGGAAAAATGGCACTGGAACTTTTGAAAAAGGAACAAATAGACCTTATAATAAGCGACTGGATCATGCCGGAGATGACAGGTATTGATTTTTTAAAGGCCTGTAAGAGCGAAGAACATACAAAAAAGATACCTTTTATAATGGTAACAGCTGAGGCGCAGAAGGGCAATATAATGGAGGCAATAAAATCAGGGGTTGATAACTATATTGTTAAGCCCTTTACGCCTGAAAAACTTCAGACTGCCATTGAAAAGGCAAAAGAAAGAGTAGGAAAATAAGTTTTGGAGGAGATTATGGATGTCCAGTATATTAATCCTTTTATCGTAGCTGCCCAGGTAGTTTTCAAAACAATGCTCGGCATTGATGTGGATATGGGTAAGCCTCAATTAAAAAATACCTGTGTTACCTCCGGTGAAGTAACAGGAATCATGGGTCTTGCAGGGGATAAAAAGGGAACTGTGGCTATAAGCTTTAGGGAAACAGGGGCAAAATATGTTTATAAGACACTAATAGGCGATGAATGTGAAACAGTAAATCAGGATGTGGTGGATGCAGTGGGAGAGATAACAAACATTATTTCAGGGCAGGCAAGGAAGGAGTTTGAAAAAAAGGGTATCAACCTAAATGCTGCTATTCCTATGGTTATAGTGGGAAAGCAGGTGGAGATGAATTTTATCACAAAACTTCCCATCATATCTTTACCTTTTTATTTTGCCGTAAATAACGGTCAAGGAGATGAAAAGGAGGTTATATATATAGATTTTTCTTTCGAGTAATATAAATTTAACAGTTTCGTTGTATTATATCGTGTCAAATTATTGACATAAAATTATTATTAAATATAATCCATGTATTTTGGTCTCTTTAATAATAAAAATTTATTTTTTTCTTAGCATACCATATAGATTAAGTTATTGAAGGCAAAGTATTTTAATAATTCATAACGTTCCTTTAGATTCAGTTTGAAATAATTACTGCTTTCCATAAGAATACCTATAATCTCCCTCATGGATTTTAAATCTATTGCGTTCATATGCTTGTTATCGGCACATTCAATAAAAAATAAAGGGCAAAAAAGAATTTAAGCAAATACTTTACAAAATTTCTAAAATCTTTTAATCTTTTTAATCAGAATGTCTTCATCTATGGAAGAAAAAAAAGCAAAGGGTAAGATCATATTAGTAGATGACGAAGAGAGCATATTGATGCTTCTTACAGAATTTTTACGGGAAAACGGTTATGAGGTAGACTCTTTTTCGGACAGTATAGAGGCCCTTTCCGCGCTAAAGACAGGTAGATACCATATACTTATTACAGATATGGCCATGCCAAAAATCGATGGGTTGCAGCTTATAAGTTATATTCAAAAAGAATATCTAAACACATTAGGTATTGTAATAACAGGATATGGTAGCCTTGAAAATGCCATAAATGCCTTGAGATGCGGTGCCTTTGATTACATATTAAAACCATTCAAATTAGAGGACATAATGTCCGTTGTTGAATCTGCTATGTATTATTATAATCTGATGACAAATGTTGGTCTTACTCAAAAATTTTCATCAAGGGCAAATTTAATGAAGAGGTTTTCCCAGAGCAGATTACTTCTGGAAAATGCATTGCTTAAAGAGAGACTTAAAGAGAAGTATAAGTTCAATAATATAATTGGTATAAGTTTCGGAATGCAAAAGGTATTTGAGCTTATAGAAAAGGTTGCAGAGACAAACGCCACGGTGCTTATAACAGGTGAAAGTGGTGTAGGTAAGGAGCTTGTTGCAAAGGCCATACATTATAATTCTTTAAGAAAAGATAACCCTATGGTGGTAGTAAACTGCGGGGCAATACCTGAAAATCTTTTAGAAAGTGAACTCTTCGGTTATGAAAAAGGCGCCTTTACCGGTGCATACAATACAAAATATGGGAAATTTGAAGTAGCGGATAAGGGTACCATATTCCTCGATGAGATTGGTGATATGAGTTTGAATCTTCAGGTAAAGTTATTGAGGGTGCTTCAGGAAAAGACCTTTGAAAGGATAGGTGGTTCAAAACCAATAAGGGTAGATGTGAGGTTTATAGCAGCAACCAACAGAGATTTAGAGCAGATGGTTAAAGATGGTAAGTTCAGAGAAGACCTTTTTTATAGACTAAATGTGGTGCCCATTCATATTCCGCCTCTTAGGGAAAGAAAACAGGACATTCCATTACTTATTGATTATTTTCTCGAACAGGCAAATCGCTTTAATGATGCAAATGTTGAAGGATTTGACGAAGGTGCCTTAGAAGTAATGATGGCCTACGATTATCCTGGAAATGTAAGGGAGTTAAACAATATAGTGGAGCGGGTTGTAGTTTTGAAAAAAAAGGGAATAATTACAATAGAGGATCTTCCAGAAAAGTTATGGGTAGCCAAGGAAAAAGAGGAACATATCGACATACAGAAAGGATATGAAACCCTTGTGACAGAATTCGAAAGGGCAATCATAATGAAGGCATTAAAGGAAACAAAAGGTGTTAAGAGTAAGGCTGCAAGTATTCTTAACATGAACAGGACAACACTGATAGAGAAGATGAAAAGATTGGGCATGGAATAGTGTTGTTGTCAATAAATTGACAACTCTTCTACTCTTTTAATTTCATATTTAGTTGAAATAGATAATATAATTTAATAAAGGGATTTTTGGTATGTAATTTGCATTTATAATTGTATGATGATGCCAGAGACAGAACTGTTAAAGGATGCCTTTTCAGAATTTACAAAGGCATCGGATTCTATAATAAATTACTATCATGTCCTTGAAACGCAGATAAGACTGTTAAAAGAAGAGGTTGAAAAAAAGAATAAAGAACTCGAAAGGGCAAGGGAATACCTTGAGAATATTTTAAACTCCATACCCCTGGGGATTATTGTCTATGATAAAAACTTTGTATCCTTTTCAAATAAGACGGCAGATAAACTGAACTTCGAGGCTATACTCGATGGAGCAAACACCAGAAACGAAAAGGCAGGTCTTGTAAAAAATGGTAAAGGCTATTATAGATGGAAAAAGGATGTGCTCCATAATGGCTTTAAAGGCAAAGAAGTTTTAATAATTGAGGATGTAACAGAATTCGAAAAGATGAAAGAAAGGCTTGAAAGAGACGAAAGGCTAAAAGCCATGGGTGAGATGGCAGCAAGGATTGCCCATGAGATAAAAAATCCTCTGGGCAGTATGGAATTGTTTCTCACCATGCTTTTAGACGGAAATCTTAAATCAAAAGAGAAAAAATATGCAGAATATGTGAGATACGGTATCCAGACAATAGACAGGATCATAAATAATATACTTTCTTATACAAGGCCTAAAACACTTGCATTAAGAGAAGAAAAGATAGGTAAATTGATTGAAGAGATACTCGATTTTATGAGATTATCCATTGAGTCGAGAAACATATCTGTTATGTGTAATATCGAGTATGATGGAAGTTTACTTTTCGACCCTGATATGATGAAGCTCGTTATCATGAATTTTATAAGCAATGCCATAGATGCTATAAAAAATAAAGGTCAAATAAGAATAGACATAAAAAAGGATGAGAAAAATATCATTATCGTAATAGCCGATAACGGCTGCGGGATGAGTGAAGATGTAATAAAGAACATTTTCAATCCATTTTTTACCACAAAGGACAAAGGGGTTGGGCTTGGCCTTTTTATAGCCCACAATATAGTGCAGGCCCATAATGGGTATATAGAGGTTGATTCTGCACAAGGCATAGGAACAAGTTTTTCCATTTATCTTCCCAAGGAAAGGGAAAAATGAAGGCAAACATCCTTGTCATAGACGATGATTATCATATGAGGCTTGCTTTGAAAGAGACACTTTCAAAGGCAGGCTATGCTGTATCAATCGCAGAAAATGGGATAAAGGCAATAGACGAGATAGGGAAAAAGGTATTTGATTTAGTTATAACCGATGTTAAGATGCCTCATCTAAACGGTATTGATCTGCTAAAATATATAAGAAAAGAACATCCTTTGCTTCCTGTTATACTTATTACTGCTTACGGAACCATTCAGGATGCAGTGACCGTGATAAAAGAGGGTGCATTTGATTATATACAGAAACCCTTTACCGCAGAATCGCTGTTTAATACTTTAAAGCGTGCCCTGGGAACCACTAATGGAAAGATTATATACAAATCTGCTGCCATGAGAGATGTGCTCATCAGGGCTGAAAGGGTTGCAAAATCGGATGTTACGGTGTTGATTCAAGGCGAAAGCGGCGTTGGCAAAGAACTTGTTTCCCGTTTTATCCATGAGACAAGCGACAGGGCAAAAAATCCCTTTGTGCCTGTAAACTGTGCAGCCCTTCCTGAAAATCTTCTGGAAAGTGAACTCTTTGGCTATGAAAAGGGGGCGTTCACAGGGGCAAATGGAAGAAAAATGGGTAAATTTGAGCTTGCCGATAAGGGGACGATACTACTTGACGAGATCACAGAGATGGATATAAGGCTGCAGGCCAAACTTTTGAGGGTATTACAAGAAAAAGAGATAGAGGTTATAGGGTCCAGATTTCCAAAAAAGGTTGATGTAAGGGTCATTGCCACAACGAACAGGAATATCCTGAAGATGGTAAAAGAGGGAAGGTTCAGAGAAGACCTTTATTATAGGCTGAATGTTTTTCCCATTTACATACCACCCTTAAGGGAAAGAAAAGAGGATATACCTGAGCTTGTGGCACATTTCTTGCGTAAGCATTCAAAGGGTATGGATATAAGTATAAGCGATGATGCCATGGAATTTTTAAAGGGTAGAGATTGGAGGGGAAATGCAAGGGAACTGGAAAACGTCATAGCAAGGGCATGCATACTGTCAAATTATTCTGTTATAAAATTGACACATCTAAAGGAAATGGATATGGGTGACATAAACGAGGTCAATGCAAGGGGTTCGATAAAGGAGATGGAGATGAAATTGATTATCGATGCCTTAAAGACATGTGGTGGCAATAAAACAAGGGCTGCGTTATTACTGGGCATCACGGCAAGGACGCTGAGAAACAAAATAAAAGAATATAAAGAAATGGGTATTTTAATAGAGAAAGAGGTCGGTTATGGATGTAATTGATTTTGTTGAGAAGGCATTGAATATAAGGACCTTTTACCATAAGATACTTGCAGGTAATATTGTCAATGCAGAGACACCGAATTATAAAGAAAAGGAAATAGATTTTCAAAAGGAATTGGAAAAACAGCTTTCAGGTATCAAGACCTTTGATATAATAGAAAAGACAGAAAACGAAGGTATCAGCACTTTAGACGGCAACACTGTAAATATAGAATCACAGATAGTAAAATTAAACGAAAACAGTATGCTCTACAGTGCCCTTGTCCATTTGATATCTAAGAAATTTTCCATTATGAGATATATAATAAACGAAGGAAGGAGATAAGATGGGTCTTCTCGATATCCTAAAGATCGGGGCCTCAGGACTTAAGGCTCAAAGGATAAGGATGGAAACTATAGCAACAAACCTTGCCAACATACACACTACAAGAACAGATGAGGGTGGACCATATGTCAAAAAGGAAGTGGTATTCAGGGCAACAGATGTATCCGAAAAAGAGGCATTTGGTAAAGTGCTTTCTGAAAAGATAGAGGGGGTAAAGGTAGAGGAGATAGCAAAAAGTAATAAAAATTTTGAAAAAATATACGATCCTGGCCATCCCGATGCAGATAAAGAAGGTTATGTGGTTTATCCGAATGTCAATCTTATGGAAGAGATGGCAGATATGATATCGGCAACAAGGTCCTATGAGGCAAATATAAATGTTATAAATACAACAAAAGAGATGTTTTTAAAGACACTGGACATAGGTAAATAGGAGGAAAAAAATGAAGGTCGAGACATTTCAGTTACCACATTTTCCTGAAAATAAACAGATAAACGAGAAAAAGACATCTACCTCGTTTACAGAGATCCTTAAGGATTCGATAAATAAGGTGAGTGCCCTTGAGAAAGAGGCAGATGAGGAGATAAAAAAACTGGCAACAATGGAAAACAAAGATATCCATACAACCATGATTGCCGTTGAAAAGGCTGACATGACATTCCAGCTTATGATGCAGATAAGAAACAAGATAATCAGTGCCTATGAAGAGATCATGAGGATGCAGGTATAATTATGGCACAGTTAGAGTTAATTGCCAATAATATAAAAAATTTTTTAAAAACAACACCGAAAAGTAAACTTTATTTGTATCTATTTATATTGATTGCAGCGATAGGTGGTTCTACAGTGGGATTAACACTCGTACAGAAGGAGAATTACCAGCCCCTATTTTCAGGTCTTAACATGGAAGAAGCCTCCATGATTGTTGCGAAATTAAAAGAGCAGAAGGTACCCTATAAATTGGGTTTAGGAGGTACTGTTATATATGTCCCGAAAGAAAAAGTGAACGAGGTAAGATTAAACCTTGCCTCACAGAATGCCCTGCCCGGAAATACCGGGGTTGGGTTTGAACTTTTTGACAAGACCAATTACGGGATGACGGAATTCTTGCAGAATATAAATTATAAAAGGGCAATTCAGGGAGAGCTTGCACGCACTATTAATCAGATGCCAGAGGTCAAATCATCCAGGGTCCACATTGCAATTCCTGAAAAGACACTTTTTACTGATAAGGAAAAAAGTGTTACTGCATCGATATTTTTAAATTTAAAGCCAGGCAGGGTGCTTTCGAAAGAGCAGATAAACGGTATTGTTCTTTTCGTAGCAGGTAGCATTGAAGGTCTAAAACCAGATAATGTAACTGTGATAGATTCATCGGGAAAGATACTATATAAAGGCGGTGATAGTAGTTCACCTGTTGTTTTGACAGGTCAGCAGTATGAAGTTCAGAAAAATATAGAAAAAAAGATTGAAGAATCCATTAAATCCATGCTTGATGCCTTTTTGCCTGCAGGAAAATCCATTGTAAGGGCAAGTGTGGAGCTTAATTTAAAAAAGGTAGAAGTACTGGAAGAAGAGTATAACCCCGATAAGGCCGTTATAACTGCATTGAAAAAAAGCATGGAAAAGGTTACAAATAAGTCTGCAAGACCTGGTGGCGTTCCAGGTGTTGCATCTAATGTAAATGTTTCCCAGAGAAATAATGTATCCGATGAAGAAAAATTAACTGGTTCGGAGAGACAGGATGAACAGAAAACCTATGAATTGAGTAAGGCCATAAGAAAGATAGTAGAACCTTACGGTGATATCAAAAAGATTTCCCTTGCAGTTGTTGTGGATGGAAAATATGAAAAGGTAAAAGAAGGGAAAAAAGAGGTGCTTAAATATATGCCTAGGTCCCAGAAAGAACTACAGGATATAAGAAATCTTGTTGCAAGGGCAGTGGGTTATAATGAAGAAAGGGGAGACAAGATAGAGGTATTAAACATACCCTTTGAAACAGAGCCCCTTGCGGACGAAAAACAGGAAGGTTTTATAAGCAGGGAGATGATGTATGATCTTGTAAAATATGGATTTTATCTTATCATAGCATTGTCTGTTATAATTTTCCTTATAAAACCCATCATGGGTATCCTTAAAGAAAGACCTGTTCCTATTTCACTAAAGGAAGCCCAAAAGGTAAAAGATGTATACACAGGTACAAAGACAGTTGAAGATAAGGAAGGTATCACTCAGGGTACAGAGCAGGCACCGAGCCTTGCAGGCATGCAGCCTGCCATTGCAAATGCACTACAGGATAAAGAAATTGTTAAATTAATTCTTAAAGAGTGGGTAAGACAGGGTAGCTAATGGATACGACAAACTTATCAGGTATTAGAAAGGCAGCAATACTTTTACTTACGATAGATGAACAGCTTTCAAGGGAGATACTTAAGGAGTTTGAAAAAGAAGAGATTGAGGCAATAGGAAAAGAGGTGGCAAAATTAAAATTTATACCAGAGAGTGTTGTAAAACAGGTACATGAGGAGTTTTTAAGCAATATAAGAAAGGTAGGACAGGTAATCATCGACGGGAAGACAAAGTTTAAAACCCTTGTAAAGAAAAGTTTAGGTGATGAAGTTGCAGAATCATATCTACAGGCAGTTGAATCTGGTAGTGGTACACCTGGTGATTTCTTAAAAACATGTGATCCAAGGCTCCTTGCCACAAATATAAAAGGAGAACATCCCCAGACAATAGCGCTTATAATATCCCTTCTTCCGTCAAAAAAGGCCTGTGATGTAATAAGCGCACTACCTGAAAATATCCAGGGTGATGTCATAACAAGAATGGCAAACCTGGGAAGGGTTGATAAGAATATACTTCTCGATATAGAAGATATTATTAGGGAACAGTTGCAGGATATAGGGGGTGGAGAAGAAAGGCAGATGGGGGGTGTAGGTGCTGTAGCGAGTATTTTAAACCAGATGGATAAAAAAAGAGAGGCCGAACTTCTCGATTCAATCGAAGAGGCAAACCCTGAGCTTGCACAGAGGATAAGACAGCTGATGTTTACATTTGAGGATCTGGTAAAGCTCGATAATAAGAGCATACAGACTTTATTGAAAGAAGTTACTTCAGAAGAGCTTGCCATAGCCTTAAAAGGTGCCTCTGATGTTATAAAAGAGAAGATATTCTCTAATATGTCAGAAAGGGCTTCGGCCATGCTAAAAGAAGATATGGAATCAATGGGACCGGTAAGACTTTCAGAAGTAGAGCAGATGCAAACAAAAATAGCTCTAACAGCCAAGAGATTGGAAGCAGAAGGAAAGATTATAATAACCGGTGAGAATGAACAGTTCATCTAATATTGAACGTTTTGTGTTAAAATCCATTGAAGAAATAGAAGAAACTGAATCAACTAAAGAGAGTGCCTTTATATCATTTTTTCAGGAAACACAGCAACATAACAATACCGAATTAGAGGAAAATAACGATTCAAAAGATAAAAGTGAGAAGATAGATTTAGAGGCAGAGGCAAGAAGGATCTTCGAGGATGCATACAGAGAGGGGGAGAAGGCAGGTTTTGAGATGGGTATGAAAAGAGTAGAACCTATTATAAAGAGATTGAATGAAGAACTGGCTGCCATTAAATCTTTTAAAGAAGTGTTATTAAAAAAGGCGGAAGATATGTCTGTTGAACTCGCCTTTTTATTTGCAGAGGCAATAATACTTAAAGAGTGCACGGATAACAGGGATATTATCGTGAATATGGTAAAAAAGGCCCTTGAGATATGTGAAGACAAATACGACATAAAGATACGCATGCGAAGCAACGATATAAAATACATATCAGAAGAAAACATAAGGACATTGAATATAGTTCTTGATGATACAATTTCTGAACCTGGTTTTATAATAGAGACGAATTTTGGTGAAATAGATGGAAGGATTTCTACACAGATAGATGAACTAAAAAGACATATTTTCATGCAAAAACAAGGTGAGTGAATTTATAGAAAACTTAAAAAAAAACCTAAAAGCTATAAAACCTTATAAGATTTATGGCAAAGTAAATCAAGTTGTAGGATTAGTCATTGAGGGAAAAGGGCCTATCTCTTCCATAGGTGATGCAGCCCAGATCTTTCCTGTGGATGGTACAAATCCCATAGAGGCAGAGGTTGTTGGCTTTAAAGATGGAAAGACCCTTCTTATGCCATTAGGTGATATAAGGGGTATAGGTATCGGCTCAAAGATCATATCCAGGAAGCAGGCGGTGCATACAAGGGTCGGAGAGGCACTTTTAGGAAGGGTAATAGATGGACTTGGAAACCCGATAGATGGAAAAGGACCAATTAATTGTTCAGATATAACACCAATTTACAGGGATACGGTAAATCCCATGAAGAAAAAAAGGATTACAGAGCCCCTTGACCTCGGCATAAGAAGCATAAATGGTCTTCTTACATGCGGAAAAGGCCAGAGGATAGGGATATTTGCCGGTTCAGGTGTGGGCAAAAGCGTTCTTCTGGGTATGATAGCACGCCATACAGGTGCAGATATTAATATTATAGGTTTGATCGGGGAAAGGGGCAGGGAGGTAAGAGAGTTTATAGAAAAAGACTTAGGAGAAGGGATTAACCGTTCTGTTGTAGTGGTTGCCACATCAGACCAGCATCCCTTGATAAGGGTAAGGGGTGCATTTTTAACCGTTGCTATTGCAGAATATTTCAGAGATAAAGGGAGGGATGTCCTTTTGATGATGGATTCCCTTACCCGTTTCTGTATGGCACAGCGGGAGATAGGTCTGGCTATAGGTGAGCCACCAACATCAAAGGGATACACACCGAGTGTTTTTTCCCTTCTTGCAAAACTCTTAGAGAGGGCAGGTAATGGAGAAAAGGATGGAACCATGACTGCCATATATACGGTGCTCGTAGAAGGGGATGACTTAGAAGACCCTGTCGCCGATACATCAAGGTCCATTCTTGACGGTCATATCGTGCTTTCCAGGAAATTATCCGATATGAATCACTACCCACCTATTGATGTCTTAAGGAGTGTAAGCAGGATCATGAAAGATATAGTATCAAAAGAACAGATAGAATATTCTACAAAAATTATCGAGATATTATCTGAATACGAGAAGGCAGAAGATTTGATAAATATAGGTGCATATCGAGCAGGTAGTAATCAAAAGATAGACTATGCCATATCCATGATAGATAAGGTAATGGTATTTCTCAAGCAGGAAATAGATAAAAAGGTAACCATTGAAGAGGCTATAAACAGTATGAAAATGCTTTTTTATATGAAATAAAAGGCTATTGCATATGGCAATAAAAGTGCGCTTTGATAAGCTCATTGAAGTAAAAGAAAACCTGCTTTCAGAGAAGAAAAAGGAATTACAGCACACCATTGATTTATTTGAAACAGTAAACCAGGAAATAGTTTCCCTTGAAGAGGATATAAAAAGGAATTACGCAAAGTTGTCGCTTATTGTTTCAGACAGTAATGAGGTATATGTTTTGAGGGAACGTATTCTATGGCTTGAAGCAAAAAAATCAACACTTTTAAAAGAAAAGGATAAACTCGCAAAAATGATTGACAGTCTGAAAACAGAACTTGCCGACATTCTAAAGGAAATAAAGATGCTCGAAACCTTGAAATCAAAGGCACTTTACAGCTTGAAAAAGATGGCAAACAGAAAAAAACAGAAAAAACTTGATGAATTAGCCTTACGACTGAATTTAAAATCCTAACAAAGATAAACCTGTTTAGGAATTTTTTTCCCATAGGGAAATAAATTCCCTGTTATCTTATTGAGAAATAATCTATTTTAAAAGTTAACTAATCAAAATTATTGATTTATTTTGTTTGGCATAAAACTTGTTATAGATATGTGCATGGACTTACCAGCATTTATAAATATTTTAACCCCTGATACATCACAGGTAAAGGACTTTAATAACCTCTTCCTTTACACAGGAAATAAAAATATAAATTTTTTGGAATTTTTAAAAAATGCCTTTTTAGCTGATGCAGAGCTGGAAACAAAAGATTTAAATGTAACCTTTCAGGAACACGATACACCTTTTGAAAATAAGGAGATGCTATCAGAAATTATTTTGCAGCTTATGACATGGAAAAACCAAAATTTTTCTTTAGAAGAAAAAACAAAGGAAGGATTGCCAGTTATTTTACAATTAGATGGTAATTCAATATCAATAAATATTGATTATCAAGGTATTGATTCTCAAGAACATAAAGAAATTTCAGAGCAAAAAAGACTGGAAGAACTTTTGGCATATATCATAAATGGTATGTTAAAAAGTGTATCAAAAGGACAAAGGATAGATAAAGACAGCAATTTAAATACAGTAAAAAACAATCCTCTCACCAAAGACCCTTTAGAAAATGAACCACACAGCAAAGAGGAAGCCAAAACCATTACAATCAACCTTGCAGTTTCCCCTTGCATTTTATATCCTGAAAAACAAGTAGAAACAGAAACAATACCTCTCACCAAAGACCCTTTAGAAAATGAACCACACAGCAAAGAGGAAGCCAAAACCATTACAATCAACCTTGCAGTTTCCCCTTGCATTTTATATCCTGAAAAACAAGTAGAAACAGAAACAATACCTCTCACCAAAGACCCTTTAGAAAATGAACCACACAGCAAAGAGGAAGCCAAAACCATTACAATCAACCTTGCAGTTTCCCCTTGCATTTTATATCCTGAAAAACAAGTAGAAACAGAAACACCCTATACAAAACGTCCTGTAGAATCGAAAAATTATAAATCCATCCTATTTTTTGAAGGTTTAGAGAAAAATATTAACAAAGAAAAATTGATTAATTTAGGAGCATCTGAAAAAACAAGAACAGATTTTGATTTAATTAATAAGAAGACATTAAAAGGAGATGCATTGATGACTGCTTTAGATGAAAAGGAAATAGAATTCAAGGGAAATTTGATTAATACAGAATTACACCCATCTAAACCAAAGATTGATTGGGAAAAAAAGTTATTCGAGATTTCACCTGATTTAGAGGTTTTAAAAGACATAGAAAAAAATAAAGAAAGATTGGAATCAAAGGATGAAACATTGGTTTATGAAAGGATAAACGTATACGATATGAATGGGAATAACATAAATGACATAAAGGCAGATGAAACAGTAAGGATTTCAACCCATGAAATGGCTGAAAAGATAGAAAAAATTATGGATAGATTTTTTCAGAGTAAAGAAACATCTGATATGGTTATTAAGTTTAAACTAAACGATAATGATACACTGTATGTTTCTTTAAAAAGAGAAGGTTTGCATATATCGGTAAATATAAAGTCTGCAAATAATGATGTAATAAATATGTTCTACGCCCATAAGGAAACAATAGTAAAAAGTCTTGAGGAAAAGAATATTTTCACAGAAATCTTTGTCTATCCCGACGGGAGCCAGAATCAAAAAGATCGGCAGCACGGTGGAGATGGAAGAAGATACTACAGGAAAAGAAACAACGATAAAGAATTTTATGAAGTTTTAATTACACAGAAGGTATAGGAGGGAACATGGAGACAGTACCCATTACATATAACACGGCAATAACAAATAGTAATCAAAAGCCTGTTAATAAAGATGATTTTTTAAAGATTCTTGTAACACAACTTAAATACCAGAACCCTTTAGACCCGCAGAAACCTGAAGAGTTTCTTACCCAGTTGTCGCAGATGACACAGGTTGAACAGTTGCAAAATATAACAAGCTCTTTAGAAAATATTAAAAAATTCATGGAGCAGTCCAATATCTCTCAATGGATTTCTGCTGTTAATAAAAAGATGCTTGTAGATGACTATGTTATGTCAAAGGGCGATGAACTTTATTTAAAACCAAATGGAGATTTCGATGAAATAGTACTTACAAAAAAGAGCCTGACCACAGGTTCAACAGGAACAATTACAATTAAAAAAGGGGAACCCCTTGTTTATACCCATGAAGGAGATGACCCAGTAAGCATATCGGTTTTTGCAAAAAAGGATAATAAGTCAGTTGAGTGCAGGTCATTATTATACAGGGTTATAGCAGGCGTGAACATAGAACAGGAAAGGCCGATCCTTGTTGCAGTAAACGGCGATACATACTCTTTAGAAAAAGTAAAAGAGATAAAATAAGTTAAAGGAGGGCAAAATATGTTAAGCTCATTTTTTTCGGGCATAAGTGGTCTTTTGACAAATAGTCAGTCCATAAATGTTGTGGGTAATAACATTGCCAATGTTAATACAGTAGGTTATAAGGCAAGCAGGGCCACTTTTCAGGATGTGCTATATCAATCCATAACAGGTGCCTCAGGCACAAGTCAGGTTGGGAGGGGAACAACTTTAAGCTCTGTTGATACATTATTTTCCCAGGGGTCTTTTGAGAGCACAAGTGAAGCAACTGATCTGGCAATAGGCGGAAGTGGTTATTTTATTGTTAAATCACCAGATGATGATACTAAATATTATACAAGGGCAGGCCAATTTAGATTTGATAAGGAAGGCTATATGGTAAACCCCGGTGGTTTTATTTTGCAGGGTAGGGAGATTGACAGGGCTACAAAGACACCTGTAGGTGTAAGCAAGGATATAATAATTTCACCTGAACCCAGTGAACCAAAGAAAACAGAAAAGATTGGTATGGCTGTGAATCTCCAGTCTAATGCAGAATGGAAGGGAAACATAGGAAGCTTAAGCGGTTCAGGTCCTATTTTAACTGTTAGTGCAAGCTCAGGGAAATACATAAGAACAGGAGAATATACAGCAAAAGTGGAAGGAACAACCTTGACCCTGACTTTTAAAGAGAAAGGGCCTGACGGTGAAGACACTGGATATGAAAACAGCTGGACTGGTACAATTGAGGCTGGCAAAACATATACAGACTGGAATGGTACAGGCTTAGATATTACTACAAAGTCATCCATTTCAGATGGAACGCAGATCTTTACTGTTACAGGTTTTAAATATACCTATGAGGATGCCACATCAAACCCCACAACCACATCAAATTATTCATCATCTATAACGGTCTATGATTCCCTCGGACAGTCCCATGTAGTAAATGTATATTTCAGAAAGGCATATGAAGAGTCAGGTAATAGCATATGGCACTGGCATGCTGTTATTGAGGCAGCTGATTCTGCAACAGGTGAAGATACCTTAGCAGGTTGGGGAGAACTGGTCTTCAATAATAAAGGCACGCTTATGACTGGTGGTAACCCTGTTACAGTATATTTTGATTTCTCTCAGGGTGCAGAACTAAATCAGCCTATTGCCCTTATATTCGGTAGAGAATCTGGAGGTGGTGCTTCAACCCAGTATCCTATAGCATCTACCACGAATTTTCAAGCACAGGATGGTTATCCTCCAGGAGTTCTCCAGAATGTCACTGTAAGTCAGGAAGGTGTTATATCAGGTCACTATTCTAATGGACAGATTATTGATCTGTATCAGATCACCCTTGCCAATTTCAATAACCCCCAGGGGCTGCAGAGGGAAGGGGGAAATCTTTTTAGAGAGACAATTGAATCAGGGCCTGCCTATACAAATGCACCTGGCTCAGGTGGTCTGGGAAAGATAAACCCTAACTCCCTTGAACAGTCCAATGTGGATCTTGCAACAGAGTTTGTCAAGATGATAATTGCCCAGAGGGGTTTTCAGGCAAATGCAAGGGTTATAACTTCAACTGATGAGATCCTCCAGGAACTCATGAACCTGAAGAGATAAAGAGATAAATAAAAAGGGGTGGCTATATGCCACCTCTAACCTTTAGTGTCAAATATATGACACTTCTGTTTTTGCTATCCACTTATTTTCCCCAAATTTTAATATTGTTATAACCTTGATTTTCTATTATATCCATTTATATAACCTATAACATTTTGAAACCATTGAAAAATATTTTAAAAACCCATATTTGGCATGCTTATTGCTTAAATGCATTTTGAGGAGGTGTAGCGTATGCCAGAAGAAATGATTCAGGAAAACATAAACACAGAAGAGCCAAAAAAAAAGAAGGGCAAGTTCAAAATCATGTTGATTATCATCCTTTGTGTGGTCTGTCTTGGTCTGGCAGGAACATATTTTTTATATGGTAATGTTTTGATAGAGAGATTTACTGGAAAAGAAAAGTCAGAGGAGCAAAAGAAGGAGGTAAAAAAGGCAGAAGTGCCTACAGGTCCCATTATGTCTTTAGAGCCTTTTCTATTCAATGTTTCAAATGCACCTGGGAGATACGCCAAGATTTCCATAGGTATACAGTTTAGGGACAAAAAGGTTATGGAAGAGGCCCAAAAGATAACCCCTGCCTTGAGGGATAAGATTCTTACAGTTCTCGGGTCTAAAGGAATGGAAGTTCTGATGGATATAGGTAATCGCAGTGTTTTAAGACAGGAGATACATAGTTCTATAAAGGGTCTATTTCATAAAGAAACGGATATTACTGCAATTTATATTACCGACATTATGATACAGTAAGGCAAGCATATGGAACAGATATTAACGCAAGAAGAAATAGATGCGCTTTTAAGCGGGCTTTCAGACGGAACTATCGAGCCGGAGCAGATAAAGGAACAAAAGCCTGAGCTAAAGGCAGAGACAAAGGAGATTAAAGAATTCGACATCCTTAAATGGACTAAGACAAAAAAGGAGAACCTTCCCACCCTTCAGTTTATATACGACAGGTTTTCCAAGTCCCTGCAGTCTTCCCTTTCTTTATTTTTGGAAAAGGATGTGGAGATAGAAAATAGCCCTATCCAGAATATAGAATACAGGGAATTTATAAAATCACTTCCATTACCTACGAATATGAATATTGTAACAACAGAAAATCTAAACGGTTTTTTTATAATCATCTTCGATACAAAGGTAATATTTTATGTCCTTGAGACACTATTTGGTAATCCCAATCCAACGGTGACAAAAATAGAGGGCAGGGATTTTACTAAAATAGAACTCTATGTAATAAAAAGGCTTGTGGAGATGGTTTCTTTAGAGATGGAAAGGGCATGGTCCCCTGTTTTTCCTATAAAATGCCGATATTCAAGATCAGAGATGAACCCCAATTATGTAACACTTATATCTCAAGAAGAGACTGTCACTTTATCGCAATTCAATATTGAACTGGGAAATGTGGGGGGCTGGATGAAGGTGTGTATTCCCTATTCAATACTCGAGACTATAAAAGACTTTCTCATCTCAACACCTTCGAGGGAAGATATAGAAATGAGGCAGAAATGGGTTGAAAAGATCAAAGAAAACCTCTCCCATGTCCCTATTGAGATAAAGGCAATACTTGGAAAGAAAAAAATTTCATTAAAAGAATTTGCAAATTTAAAGGAAGACAATGTTATTTTGGTGGATAAATATGTGGACAGCCCCATAGAGATTTTAATCGGTGATAAACCGAAATTCAAAGGGAAAATGGGCATATTAAAAGGAAACAAGGCGGTCCAGATTGAAGGGCCGATAATTTAAAGATTTAAGGAGGAACCATGGACGGCTTTAACGCAGAAAATCAACAAACAGAGACCTCAAAAAAGGCTGAATTGAATTTCGATAGCCTACTCGATATATCCATTGAGATATCTGTTGAAATAGGAAGGACAAAGATGGTGATAGGTGAGCTTTTATCCCTTTCAAAGGGTTCAACTATAGAACTCGATAAAATAGCTGGAGAACCTGTTGACATTTATGTAAACGACAGACTTTTAGGAAAAGGGGATCTGGTTGTGGTGAACGAAAGACTCGGGGTGAGGATTACAGAGATTGTTACCCCTAAGGAAAGGGTTCAGAAGTTAGGATAGGAAGATGGAAATGTTTTTAGATTTGCTAAAGGTTATTTTTGCCCTTTTATTTATAGTTTCATTTATGATTCTCCTTTATAAATACAGTGATAAATTAAAACTCAATCTCAAAAAGACAAAATCCCCTTATAGTCTCAAAAAGATGGATACGATTTATTTAGGGGCAAGAAAGTCTATTTCTATTATAGAGGTTGAGGATTATGTACTTGTGCTTGGAGTTGGAGACAAAGAGATAAGGACACTTCTCAAATGGAAAAAGACAAAGGAACAGGTTCAATGAAAATAGTATTTATTGTTGTCTTAATCATATCACTTTTTATGATGCCCTGTTTTGCCCATGCAAAACAGACAATAAAAAAATCTACCGGCGAACCTGAAAACATATTAAATACCTTTACATCCGTAGAGGGTAGTAGAAGTCTCATAAATATTGTCATAATGCTCACCATCCTTGCATTTGCCCCGGCTATTCTTTTGCTCATGAGTGCCTTTACAAGAATTGTGATAGTTTTTTCTCTTTTAAGACAGGCACTTGGCATACCGCAACTGCCTCCTAACCAGGTTATAATAGGGCTTTCTTTATTTTTAACCTTTTTTATCATGGCACCGACTTACGAAAAGGTCTATACGAATGCTGTTTCACCTTACATGGAAAAAAAGATTGGATTTAATGAGTTTTTTGAAAAATCTTCAAAGGAATTAAGTGTTTTTATGCTTAAATACGCCAAAGAAAAAGACCTTGCCTTATTTATGAATGTAGCAGGTTACAAGAGGCCTAAAACAGAGGCAGATATACCCATGAAGATACTGGTACCTGCCTTTGCCATAAGTGAATTGAAGAGGGCATTTCAAATAGGCTTTCTCATATATATTCCTTTTCTCGTAATTGATATGGTGATTGCCAGCGTGCTCCTTTCTGCAGGGATGATGATGCTACCACCTATATATATTTCCCTTCCCTTTAAGCTCATGCTCTTTGTCCTTGTAGATGGATGGAATCTGCTCGTCAATTCTTTAATAAAAGGTTTTTATTGAAAGGAGATATTTTATGGGTTACGACTTAATCGTTCAAATCTTCAGGGAGTTAATAAGAACTGCCCTGATCATTATGGCACCTGTTCTGCTTACCTCTCTTGCCGTAGGTCTGTTTATAAGCATATTTCAGGCTGCAACCCAGATTCATGAGATGACCCTTGTATTTGTTCCTAAAATACTTGCAATAAGTGCGTGTCTTTTGATTATATCGCCGTGGATGTTAAATATCATTATAAGATACACAACTACATTATTTGCAAATATTCCGATGTATGTGAAGTAGGCCTCTATGGAATTAGATATAACGGTCCAGAGATTTATATTAATATTTTTCAGAATATTTTCCATACTTTGGCTTTTGCCGATTTTTACCTCAAGGGCCATCTCTATCCCGTTTAAGGCAGGTCTTGGGCTCGTGCTTTCATATTTAGCCCTTGAGTTTGCTGGGGTGTCTCAGGATATAAGATACGATACCCACATTCTTTTTGTCCTTGTTTTAAAAGAGGTCTTTATAGGTCTGGCTATCAGTTTTGTCATAAGACTTTTTTTTATGATGGTTTATGCTGCCAGTGAACTTGCAGCATTTCAGACAGGATTTTCTTTTGCCCGTTTTATGGACCCATTAACCATGACCCAGATTTCCGTTTTAGAGCAGTTCAAAAACATACTGTCAATTATGGTGTTTTTTTCAATGGATTGCCACCACTCAATAATTAAGGGAATTTTTTTGAGCTTTAAAGAATTGCCCCCTAATTCTTTAGTTCTCAACAGTAGCTTTTTTAATTATCTCATAACAGCCACGGGAAAGATATTTTCTGTAGGGTTAAAAATCAGTGCCCCTGTTACCGTGACATTATTCATAGTTGAGTTATCTTTAGGACTTTTATCAAGGCTCATCCCCCAGATAAACGTATTTATAGAAGGTATTCCAGTAAAAATATTAATTGCCATGGTTGTCCTTTCTTTCTCCCTTGGCATAACGGTTATGGCAATTGCAGGCATTTTTAGTGGCATTGAAAGTGAATTGACAAAGGTTATTAGACTTTTGGTGTAACATATGGCAGAGACTTTTCAGGAAAAGACAGAACAACCAACGGAAAAAAGGCTTGAAGATGCAAGAAAAAAAGGTCAGGTAGCCCAGTCAAGGGAACTCACTACATGTCTTCTTATACTCTTTACGACCCTTTTCCTTTCTTTTTCCCTTTCAAAGGGATTTGAGGAGATGTTTAGAATTTATACGAGCTATGTAAGAAACATACACCTTGAGGTAGATGCAAACAATATCCACGAAATTATTCAATTCGGTTTTTTTAAGGGTCTGAAGCTTGTGCTACCTGTTTTTGGATTACTCTTGGCTGTAACACTCATCGGCAGTTTCATCCAGACAGGATTTTTATGGAGTTTTGAAGCCCTCAAATTTAACATAGAGGCGTTAAATCCATTTACAGGGATAAAAAAACTCTTTTCAAAAAGATCTGGTGTTGAGATATTAAAATCAATTCTTAAGATTATCATTCTTGTGTATGTTTCCTATACGATAATTCTAAAGGAATTGCATGAACTACTGTCCCTTCACAGCAAGGATACGTTTTTTATCGTTCAATATATGGGTAAGATTTCTTTTATCCTTAGTTTAAAAGTATGCACCGTCCTTTTATTTATTGCAGGCCTTGATTTTCTCTTTCAGTGGTGGCAGCACAGAAAAGACCTTATGATGACCCATCAGGAGATTAAAGAGGAGTTCAAGGAAAGAGAAGGTAATCCCTTAATAAAATCGAGGATAAGAAGTATTCAGAGGGAGATTGCAAGAAAGAGGATGATAGAGGAAGTAAAGACCGCAGATGTAGTGGTTACTAACCCCACCACATTTGCCGTTGCCCTTACATATAAGGCAGGTAAGATGCCTGCACCTCAAGTGGTGGCAAAAGGCGCAGGTTTTATTGCAGAAAAGATAAAGGAAGTGGCAAGAAAGCACAGGGTTACAATTGTAGAGAATAAACCCCTTGCTCAGGGACTATTTTATTCTGTTAAGGTGGGCCAGTATATACCGGAAAAATTTTATGTCGTTGTAGCAGAGTTACTGGCATATGTTTATAAACATAAAAACAGGATGGGTTTGTTATAAATGGCCAATATTTTTGACCAAATAAAAGAAAAAAGCGATGTCTTTATAGCCATATCCATTGTTTTTGTCATCCTTATTATGATTATCCCCTTAAACGCCATTTTGATAGATATATTGTTAACTCTGAGTATATCCGTATCCCTCCTTATTGTTTTTATTGGTATGTATATTCAGAAACCCCTCGATTTTTCCGTATTCCCTTCTATTTTACTCATTACAACCCTTTTCAGGCTATCTTTAAATATAGCTACAACAAGACAGATCCTTGTAAGGGGAGACGAAGGTGCAGAGGCAGCAGGCAAAATTATAAAGGCATTTGGTACATTTATAGTTGGAGGTAACTATGTTGTGGGTGCCGTTGTATTTATAATACTTGTAATTATAAACTTTGTAGTTATTACAAAGGGTGCTGGCAGGGTGGCAGAGGTAGCGGCAAGGTTTACCCTCGATGCAATGCCTGGTAAGCAGATGAGTATTGATGCTGATTTAAGCGCAGGTCTTATAAGTGATGCAGAGGCAAGGATAAGGAGAGAAAGGATTGAGCTTGAAGCAGATTTCTACGGGGCGATGGACGGGGCAAGTAAATTTGTCCGCGGAGATGCCATTGCAGGTATTATCATCATTTTTGTAAATATAATAGGAGGCCTTGTAATTGGCGTTGTTCAAAAGGACATGAATTTTATAGATGCCCTTTCCATTTATACGATACTCACAATAGGTGATGGTCTTGTGAGCCAGATACCGGCGTTACTTACATCCACCGCTGCTGGAATAATTGTCACAAGGGCTGCAAGTCAATCAAATCTCGGTAAGGATGTGATAAATCAGATGTTTACCCAGCCAAGGGCCATGACCCTTGCATCTGTTATAATATTGACTCTTGGAATGATGCCTGGTATCCCCTTATTTCCCTTTCTTATTCTTTCTTCAGCAACCTTTGGCATGGGATATCTTATCAAAAAACAGAAAGAAAAAGAGATAGTTTCTGTCCCTGCCCCAGCCCCTGCAGAGCCTGAAGAAAAATCTTTAATACAGCCTATGGAAATCCTTGAACTCGAAATTGGATACGGGCTTATACCCCTTGTGGATCCAGAGCAAGGGGGTGAACTACTTGACAAAATAAAGGCAATGAGAAAACAGATTGCATATGAGCTTGGTATTGTGGTTCCCCCTATGAAATTAAGGGATAACCTGCAATTAAAATCAAGTGAATATCTTATACTTTTAAAAGGTATTGAGGTAGGAAGGGGTGAGCTCCTATTAAACTATGTCCTTGCCATGGGTCAGGATGAAAAAAATGTTATTACAGATGGAATTCCTACTAAGGAGCCTGTGTTTGGACTGGATGCAGTATGGATAAGAGAGAAAGACAGAGAGAAATATACTGCCCTTGGGTTTACGGTGGTTGATCATGCAACAATTATCGCTACCCACTTAACAGAGATTGTAAGAAGCAACGCTTATGAACTTCTCACAAGGCAGGAAACACAGAAGCTCATAGATGCAGTAAGCGCAACTCATCAGAAGGTCATTGAAGAATTGAACCAGGCACAGATAAATACAGGGATAATCCAGAAGATTTTGCAGAACCTTTTGAGGGAACAGGTCTCGATAAGAGACCTTGTTTCCATCCTTGAGGCAACGGCAGATATTGCATTTTCCACAAGGGACCCCGATGTAATCACAGAATATATAAGACAGAGAATGGCAAGAAGCATTATTAAGCCTTATCTTGTGGACGGTATCCTGCATATTATTATTCTGGAAAAAGCCGTTGAAGAGACAATCATTAATAGTATGCAACCCGAACAGGGAGGTTTATTCTCCTTTGACCTTTCCTTCAGCCAAAGACTTATTGAAAAGATAGGAAATGAAGTAAAAAAGGCGATACTACAGAATGTCCAGCCTGTGCTTCTTGTGCATCCCATGATAAGGTCAAGGTTAAGGAAGTTTCTCGAGCGTTATATACCAGGGATTGTTGTTATATCCCATAATGAGATGCCACCGCAGATAAAAATTCAAACAATAGGGGTTGTAAAGCTTTATGAGAATTAAAACATACGTATTTGATGATGTAAAAAGAGGGATTGAAATTTTAAAGAAAGAATATGGACCCGATACAGTCATTGTGGATGTAAAAGAAAATATAAAAGGTATGGGAAATGATAAACTTTGCGAAATATCAATAGCTATCGATGATTTAGAAAAAAACGACAATGATTTAAATTATTCTGTTAAGAAAAGAGAAAATGCCTGGTCTAATCTTATGGTAGCTACCATAGAAAAGATTGCCCAGCTCGAATCAGAACTTATAAAAGATAGGCTGAAGATGTTTCCTTTGCCATTGAGGTCTTTCTATGAAAAAATGTTAAAAAATGGATTTCATGCTTCTGTAGCAATGAATATTATATCAGAGATATTTCAAGAGATTGGCGAACTTTCAGAACAGACCTCTAAAGTAAGTTATTTTGTTAAGGAAATACTGTCTCAGAAGATAAAGGTAATTAATATTAGTGACATTAATTCTCACATTGTAATTTTGGGACCACCTGGGGCAGGGAAAACTCAGACTGCAAAAAAACTCGGAGTTATGCTTTCCGCATTAGGCAAACCTGTTTCTGTTATTTTATATAAATTTAGGGAAGAAAGTGTATCAGAGAATGAAAAAAAAGTGGTCAATATTATATCAGTGGATAAAAAGGAGACCCTTTACCATATTGTGGAAAAGGACGACACAAAAAAGATTATCGATGTCCCGGCAAAGGTTGAGATTCAAAAAGAGATAGTTGACAGGCTAAAGGATGCAAAGAGTATCTTAGTGTTTTCTGCAGGGTCAAGGGATGAAAAGATAAAACGATATCTTGATTTCTACAATTCTGAAAATATAATGGGGCTTATATTTACAAAATTAGATGAAGAGGAGACCTTAGGCCATTTATTGAGCAACTTAATTTTTTTAAACCAGAAGGTCTGTTGTTTTACTACAGGCCGCGGGCTATCAGATATTGTCATGCCCGGCAAGGATTTATTTTACAAAATACTTTTAGAGGGTAACAGATGGATACAAGAAGAGAAAAGATAATTGCTATTACAAGCGGTAAAGGCGGTGTAGGTAAATCTTCTATAGTTACAAATCTGGCATATATATTGGCGGCCAAAAACAAGAAGACCTGTATCGTCGATGCCGATTTATCCCTTGGCAATATTGATATTTTTTTCGGAATGATACCAAAATTCAATATAAAGGATTTAATAGAAGGAAAAAAGAGTATCAATGAGATTATGGTGGAAGGTCCAAATAATATAAAGATTATCCCTGCCACTTCAGGTATAGTTGAACTTTCTAATCTTACAGAGGAACAAAGGAATATCTTGATGTTTTCCCTGCAGCAACTTGATGGGTATGATTTTCTCCTTGTTGATACCCCTGCTGGTATATCTTCAAATGTGGTATACTTCAATTCTATAAGCAATGATATATTTATAGTTGTGACGCCGGATCCTGCAAGTATCGCAGATTCTTATGCAGTGATAAAGGTATTGTGTAATAAAACAGGTAGAAAAGATTTTAATATTATAGTGAATATGGCAAAGGATGAGCAGGAGGCATTAGGTGTGTATAAAAAGATTTTGAGTGTATCCGACCAATTTTTAGATGTTTATCTCGATTTTCTCGGTTTTATCCCCCTTGATGGAAATATAAGACAGGCAACAAAAAGGCAAAAACTATGGGTAGAACATTTTCCTGAGACACAGGCAACAAAAGCCCTTATTAAGATATGCAACAAACTTGTTTCTTAGACAAAATGGTAAAACCTTCAGGGTATACAAAAAAAGCACAAACTGAAAAAGAAAGGATTATAGAAGAGTATCTTCCTATTATTAAAAATCTTGCATTTAAGTTGTCAAAGGGATTCGATGATGAAATGACAATAGAAGACCTTATTTCTGCCGGAATTATGGGATTACTTGAGGCAATAGAAAAATATGATCCCACAAAGGGTGCGCAACTAAAAACATTTGCATATTTAAGGATAAGGGGGGCAATGATAGATGAGTTAAGGGCAAGAGACTGGTTTTCAAGAAGCGCAAGGACTAAGGCAAAAAAGATAGAAGAAACAATATCTGCCCTAACAAGTAAACTTGGAAGATTTCCATCTGAAGAGGAAATTGCCAGTGAACTGGATATGGATTTGGAGAAATATTTAGAATTCATTAAAGATTATAAAAATCTATCTGTCTTTAGTATAGATGAACTATACGAGACCATAGGTGAGGATAAGGAAAAACTTATCAGGTATGTCCTTGAAGAAAGTGAAAGTCCTGCAGAAGTAGTAGAATTCCATGAACTGGAAAGCCTTCTTGCAAAGGCTATAGAAAAGCTACCTGAAAAGCAGAAACTTATATTGAGTCTTTATTACTATGAAGACCTTAACATGAAGGAAATTGCTTTAGTAATGGGGATAACAGAGGCAAGGGTCTGTCAAATTCACTCTCAGGCCATTTTGAACCTCAGGACAATCCTAAAAAAATATAATTTTCGTTAAAGTTTTAATTTATAGTTCCGATAAAATAATAAATAGAGTTATAGAATTATGGAGAAAGAAAAGGTAATCCTCGAAAGATTAAAAAATATTGATCTTCTGCCCACCTTTCCCCATATAGTTCACGATGTCTTAAGGACCATAGAGGATCCCATGAGTTCTGCCTCTGATATTGCAAAACATATGGACGCATCCATGGTGGGAGAGGTATTACACATGGCAAACAGTGCCTTTTATAATAGAGGCGGCATAAGGAAAATAACGTCCATTGAGCAGGCAATAGCAATAATCGGTTATGAACATCTTGCCCATATTATTCTCCAGATGCCCTTTCTTGTTCTTGCAAAAAAGGAAGACAGATTTATGGATGTGGCTGGTTTTCTTACCCATTCTTCTTTGTGTGGCATGCTATCTAAAAACATTAGTTTAACTACACTACTTGGAAATCCCAATGAGACGTTTATTGCCGGTTTAATCCATGATGTGGGAACGATTATTATATACAAATATTTTCATGAAGAATGGAAAAAGATTTATTTTCTTGTCCGCGAAAGAAATATGCAGAGGATAGATGCAGAAAGACAGGTGCTGTCCGTTGATCATGGTGTTATAGCAGCCATGTTATTTGATTTATGGAATATTCCTAAATCGATCTCTAATTCCATCCGTTTTCATCATAATCCAGAAGATGCAAAGGAAGATTTGGAAAATGTGGTTGCCGTTTATATTGGCAATATTTTTGCTAAACAAATAGATATTAATTTGATTCAGGAAGGTTTAGCCAATTTTATGACATTAAACAGGAATATAGTGGAAGAAATAGAAAGATTTAAACATCCTCTCTCTTCAAATGAAGAGGTGGAGTTATTTAAAAAGGTGTATGATGCATTAAAAGAATTTAAAAGAATATTTAGGGGACCGGAAAATGACCGAGAATACGACGAATAAGATTAAAGCCCTTGTTGTTGATGATTCAGCATTTATGAGGGGTGTGATTACAAAGATGTTAGAAAGCGATGGAGAGATAGAGGTTATAGGAACTGCAAAAAACGGCCTTGAGGCCATTGAAAAGGTAGAATCGTTAAAACCAGATGTAATGACCCTTGATATAGAAATGCCCATTATGAACGGTTTAGATGCATTAAAACATATAATGGAGAAAAATCCTTTACCTGTAATTATGTTCAGCGCCCTTACTCAGGAGGGTGCGGAGATTACCCTTGAGGCATTAAGCATAGGTGCTGCAGATTTTATAGCAAAGGATTTTTCCAACTTTTCTGTCAATATAATAAATAAAGAAAACGAACTTGTGCAGAAGATAAAAACCGTTGCAAAGAAAAAAAGGTTTTATTCAATAAGAAAATTTTTTACTTCAAAACAGACCTATTCAATAGATAAACCCGTTAAAGCAAGACAGCGCAATATCCTTGCTGTTGGTGCGTCCACAGGTGGACCCCCTGCCATTGAACACATTTTATCAAATCTTCCCGGGGATTTTCCTGTTCCTGTTATTATTGCACAGCATATGCCGAGATTGTTTACTAAATCATTTGCCCAAAGACTTAATAATGCCGCTAAGATAGAGGTAAAAGAGGCAGAAAACGGTGAAAAACTCAAATCAGGGGTTGCATTTATTGCACCAGGTGATACGCATATGTCAATTAAAAGAAAAGGGTCTGATGTCTTTGTGGAATTTATAAATGATGCAAAGTATACATATAGACCGTCTGTAGATTTACTTTTCAGTTCTACCGCCAGTGTATACGCAGAAGGCTCTTTGTGTGTTATATTAACAGGAATGGGCAGTGATGGGCTTTTGGGCGTAAAGGATATAAAATTAAAAAAGGGCTATGTAATTGCACAGAACGAGGAAACCTGTGTTGTGTTCGGTATGCCAAGGGCAGTGATAAATGCAAATATGGCAGATGCAGTGTTACCACTGGATAAAATACCTGAAGAAATCGTAAAAATACTATGAGGTGGCAATGGGTATTAAAAAGAGATTTTTAAAACTAAAGGACACTTTGATTTATGGCAACAGTCTTGAAAGAGAAAGGGCCATGGAACAGATTATCCAAGAGCCCTCAAAAGAGATCGTAGAGATGATCATAGAACTTTTGTATCTTAAAGAAACAGTAATACGAATGTTTGCAGTGGACATTTTAAAAAAGATAGGTAAACACAATAAGGAAGCCATTTTAAAACTGCTTAAAAACCCCGATGAAGACATAAGGATATATGCCTGTGAGATTTTAGGGGGCATGAAGGAAAAGGAAACCATTCCATATCTCATAGAAACACTAAAGGATGAAAGCTCAAATGTGCGTAATCTTGCGTGTATGGCTTTAGGCGATATAGGTGATGACTCTGCCATAGATGCCTTATTTTCTGCCCTGAAAGACGATGAATGGGTGGAGTTCTCTGCCATTCAGGCATTAGGAAAAATAGGTAGCAAAAAAGTAATAGAACCTCTATTCGAGATTTTTGAAAAGGGAAACGATATAGTATCCTTGATTGCATGTGAAACCCTTATTGGTTTTAAAGAAAAAGACATACTCCAGAGGGTAATAGAAACCTTAAAAGCGTGGGATAGTGATAAAAGAAAGGAGTATATAAAGGTTATCCTTGAAAAAGAAGATGAGGATATTTTCTTTGAAATGCAGGAAAAGATGGGGCATGAATTATTCGAGCATCTTGTGGATCTGGTAAGGTCAGAGGATAAAAAATCAATTAAAATATTAAAACTCATATCCTGTTTTAAAGAACCTGTGGCAGCAGAGGTTATACTCGATTCCTTCTCAGGTATAAACCCCGACAGCGATGAATATTATGATGTAATCACCCTTTTCTCAGAGATGTCTTACGTGTGGGCTTCAAAGGTTCATGAGTTTTTTGAAAAAGACGAAAGTTGCATGATCCCTCTTATTAAGGCATGTGAAGCAAATAAGATAAAAATTGATGAAGAAATTCTATTAAACAAGTTTCTCACATCATCCATTGAAATAAAAAGAGAAATCATAAAGAGTCTGCCATCTATTATAAAGCAAGGTGGTTCCAGAATAATAAAAGAGGCATTGGCAGACCCTGATGGTCATATAAAAGGTGATGCATTGTCGGCAATTGGTGCATTAGGGTTAGTAGAGTTTAAGGACAGGGTGATTGAGCTAACAAGAAATGCGTTTATGGATGTAAGGCAGAAGGCCTTAAACGCCCTTATTAAACTGGACACTGTAAAGTTTTATGAAATTGTCTCTGATTTTGCTTTAAAGGGTACATTAGAGGATAAAAAGCTGTATTTTTATATAGCCCCTTTCATCAACAAGGACATGAATTATCCCCTTGTGAGGTTTTTATTAAACGAAGGTGATGCTTCAATAAGAAAAGCAGCAATTAATCTCATAGGTCATTTTCTTGATGACGAAAGATATTTTGAATTGTTTAAAAATCTTTTAAATGGTGATAACGTTCCCCATGAGGCATTAAAGATCATAAAAGATAAAAAGATGGATATATTCAAAGATAGACTTGTTCAGATATTTCTTAATGCAGGCAATGAGATGTGGACGAGATATTATGCACTTCTTGCACTTGGTTCATTTGGAGATAACGACCTCTTTGACATATTTTTAAAGGGTCTTGACAGCGATAGTAATATTATTAAATTGGGTAGCCTGAAGGCGCTTTCCAATTTTAACGACAAAAGGGTTTTAGATTATATAAGACCTTATTTAGAAAGCGAAAATGAAGATATAAAGATGGCAGCAGAAGGAATCTTAGAAAAGTTTCATTCAACGCATGGAGATGAAGGTGGACTATGACAAGGGAAGAGTTTATATCTCTTAGAGATTTTATATATGAAAAGACTGGAATCTTTTTTGCCGAGAATAAGATGTATCTTCTTGAAAATAGACTTTCTAATAGATTAAATGAGTTAGGTTTTGAAACTTATAATGATTATTACTTTTTTTTAAAATACGGCAATGAAGATGCTAAAAAAGAGCTTATTTATCTAATTGATGTTGTTACTACCAATGAAACGAGTTTTTTCAGAAACCCGCCTCAACTGGATGCATTTAAAATTATCATGCAAAAGAATTATTTTAACAATAGTGAAAGACCGACCATGCCGTTAAAAATCTGGAGCGCTGCCTGTTCAACAGGAGAAGAGCCTTATACCCTTGCGATTATACTTTTAGAATTAATGGAATTAACAAAAAAAAATATACCTTTTATAATATATGCAACAGATATAAGCTACAGGGTTCTTGAGGCAGCGAAAAAAGGGGTATATAGTCCATACAGTATAAGAGGTGTGGACCAGACAATACTCAACAAATATTTTACAAAAAACGGTGATAACTATATAGTTAAAGATATAGTGAAAAAAAATGTAAAATTTGACTTTATGAACCTCATTGACAAACAGGCGTATATAAAATATAGATTTATGGATATAATATTTTGCAGAAACGTGCTTATTTATTTCGACGATAAGGCGAAAAAAAGGGTTATAGATTCGCTTTATGAGTGTTTAAAGCCTGGGGGGGTTTTGACAATTGGTCATGCCGAATCATTGCACAATATATCCCGTGCATTCAAGCCAATAATGTTTCCAGGCTCAATTGTTTATTTAAAGGGGTAGTTATGAAAAGGATAATGATAGTTGACGATTCATCCACAATAAGAAAACTTATCAGCTATATATTGAGAAAAAAGGATTATCTTATCACAGAGGCAGAGGATGGATTAGATGCTTTAGAAAAGCTCATAGACATAAAGGTGGATCTGGTGATAGCTGATTTGAACATGCCTAATATGGATGGAATTGAACTGGTTAAGAGTTTGAGGAATAATTACTATCACATTGACACCCCTATTATTATGCTGACAACCACAAGAGATGAGAATTTGAAAAAGAGTGCCCTTGACGCAGGGGTAAATATGTTTTTAAATAAACCCATACAGCCTAACTTATTGCTTTACAAAGTAGAAAGTCTTTTAGAGGGGGAGAAAAATGAATAATGAGTCTTTGGAACACGAAGAGATGAAGGAGATAATTAATGATTTTATAATAGAGAGCCTGGAGCTTATAGAGAATGCAACTCAGGACATTATATCTATGGAGGCAGAACAGGATGATGAGATAATAAACAGTATTTTCAGGGCCGTTCATACCATTAAAGGCACATCAAGCTTTTTAGGCTTTTCTGTTTTATCCAATCTTGCCCATAAGGCAGAGGATTTACTGGGTCTTGTGAGGAAAAAAGAGTTAAATATGAGTAAAGAGATTACAGACGCCCTGCTTGAGTCAATGGATACGATGAAGCTTTTAATAGAAGATATAAAAACAGATTACAAAGAAAAGCAGGATACAGAGCAATTGGTCCACAAGCTTGAAGTGCTGGCCAATCCCGACAGAAAACCCTTAGGTGAGATGTTTGTAGAAGAGAAAATAATAACAGAGAAAGAGCTTGAAAAGGTTCTTGAAAAACAAAAACAGGAAAATAAAAAGATAGGAGAGATTGTATTAGAGGAAAAATTAATTACAGATAAACAACTGGAAAATTTGTTAAATAAACAGAGAACAAAAAGAGAAGATCAAACAATTAGAATAGATGTAAAGAAACTCGACGAGATGATGAATCTTGTGGGAGAGCTTGTTCTGGGCAAGAACAGACTGAATATGGTAAAAAATATGGCAAAGAGGGATATAAGCAAAAGTAGTGTTGTGGACAATCTCGATGAGGTAACGAACTATATTGAAGTTATTACAAATGAGCTTCAATTGTCCATTATGAAGGCACGCCTTGTGCCTTTGAGCAAACTATTTAATAAAGTGCCGAGACTTGTAAGAGATTTATGTAATTCCTTCAATAAAGATGTAGAATTAAAGATAACAGGGGAAGAGACAGAACTGGATAGAACCCTTATTGAGTCATTGCATGACCCCCTCATACATATTATCAGAAATTCTGTTGACCACGGGATCGAGACAAGGGAAGAGAGGATAAAAAAAGGTAAACCGGAAAGGGGAACCCTGTCTATCGATGCTTATAATGAAGGCAACAACGTGGTCATCGATATTTTTGACGATGGAAAAGGCATAGACATCGATGGATTAAAGAAAAAGGTTATAGAAAAAGGGCTGATGAGTGAAAATGAGATAAACGACATGACGGAAAAAGAGATAATGAACCTTATTTTTATACCAGGATTAAGTACAGCTAAAAAGATAAGCAATGTTTCCGGCAGGGGTGTAGGGATGGATGTGGTAAAGACAAATATTGAAAAGATGAATGGTCAGGTTTATGTAGATTCAGTGAAGAATCAATGGACCAGGATATCGATAAGGCTTCCTTTGACCCTTGCCATCATGGGAGCCCTTATAGTTGAGATAGGCCATGAACTTTATGCAATACCTTTAAATAATGTAATAGAACTTGTAAAGTTAAACAGGGAATATATAAAAACAGTAGATAAAAACGAGGTCTTGATGCTAAGAAATGAGATAGTGCCCATACTCGATGTGGCAAGGATAATGTCCCTTTCTGATAGCGGGAAAGAAAAATACATAGTTATATGTAAGATAGGCGATAAGACCCTGGGTATAAAGGTAAATGCCGTGGTAGGTCAGGAAGAAATAGTTATTAAATCCCTTGGCGAATTTATGGGTAATATAAAAGGTATAGGCGGTGCTTCCATAAGAGGTGATGGAAAGGTAATCTTGATACTCGATATCCCTGCCATGATAAGTGATAGATACATGGAAAAGATAAATAAAAGAAGGGAAGAGGCCCTTGAATACAAATATGCAGTTTAAAAAATAATTTTTTTAATCTTTTTTGGACTTAAGTTTTTTATTGTTTTTCCGAAAATTTTTATAAAAAGGAGGTTTTTTATGAATGAAAGTGGTATAAGGCAACTCGTTACATTCAAAATAGAAAATGATGAATTTGGTGTGGATATACTAAAGGTTCAGGAAATAAACAGGATGATGAATATTACAAGGATACCCAATGCACCTGATTTTGTGGAGGGGGTAATTAATCTGAGGGGGAAAATTATTCCCATCGTGGATTTAAGAAAAAAGCTCGGGTTCCCAGCTAAAGAATATGATAAATCAACAAGGATTATTGTTGTGGAGCTTGAAGGCATTGTCCTTGGATTTATAGTGGATTCAGTATCAGAGGTATTGAGGATCCCAAACAGCACCATTGAACCACCACCGTCTATCATAAAGGGTATTGAATCAGAATTTATTGAAGGTGTGGGAAAACTTGAGGATAGACTGCTTATCCTTCTGGAATTAAAGAAGGTGTTTACAATTTCAGAACATAAATCTCTGGAAGACTTAAGTATGAACTAACTTGTGGGAATATGGCATATAAATTGCTTTTAAAGATTTGGGGCCAATATGAAAGAATTATTTGATATAAACCTTTTATCCCAGATAAAAGGCCTTGATCAAAAATTAACCATATCAAAAGAACAATTAAGTTTAAGGCGTAATGTTCAGGAAAGCGAGAAAAATAAAGGTGGAAGTAAAAATAAGACAGGCCGGGAATTTAAAAATAAAGAAGAAGATAAAACAAAAGACAAGGTAAAAAAGATAACTGACAAAGAAGGTCATATCTCAATAGATATAACAGCATGAAAAAAATACCTGATGCGGAAAAATTTTCCTACATGAAAATAATTTCCATCTCCTTTAATGTCTTGTAGGTTTTATTAAATTTAAGGCAAAAATCTAACTTTTTAAAATCAATTAAGAAATTCATTTTTCCATTTTACTTACCTTAATATTATTCTGGCACATATATTGCAGAAAATTAATAAGAACCATGCTAAAGGGAATATACAGAACAATAACAGGAAAAACAGTAACAGAGAGAAGAATGGAGATAGTGGCAAATAATATTGCCAACTGTTTGACTGCAGGATATAAGACCTCAAGGCCTATATTCAAGCTTATAGATGACATTAATGGTTCCGAAGCAGATAAAACAGTGGCGCAAAAAGGCAATGTCTATACGCTCACTTCTTTTATAAACTTCACAGAGGGGGTGCTTGTAGAAACAGGTAATAATCTCGATTTGGGGATTCAGGGTGATGGTTTTTTCGTTGTGCTGGTAAATGGAAAAAACATGTATACAAGAAATGGCCAATTTACACTTAATAACGAAAAAAAGCTCGTGACACTGGATGGAAATCCCGTTATGGGTGAGGGCGGTGAGATAACCATAGATGGCACAGATATTAAGATAGAATCTGATGGAACCATTTATGTGGATAAAAAGTTTGTAGATAAGATAAGGGTGGTTACATTTCAAGACAAATCAATTTTAAAGAATTACGGAAGGAATTTATTTATCAATACTGATGCAAGGGCAGGGGAAACAATCCCTGAAAATTATGCAGTAAAGCAGGGGACCTATGAATCTTCAAATGTGGATGTCATAAAAGAGATGGTAGAGATGATGTCAACGCTTCGAGCATATGAGTCGTATACAAAGGTGGACCAGTTTTTCAGCGAAATGATGGAAAAATTAATAAATTTAGGAAGAATGTAGGAGGTCTTTATGATAAGGGCACTGTGGACCGCAGGAACAGGCATGAATGTCCAGCAGATAAATCTGGACATCATTGCCAATAATATCGCCAATGTGAATACTAATGGTTTTAAAAAGAGCAGGGCTGATTTTCAGGATTTGATGTACCAGACACTGAGGCTTCAGGGTATAAAAACCGGTGAAGGTAACCAGGTGCCAACAGGTATCGAAATAGGTCACGGCGCCATGCTTGCCGCAGTTCAAAAAGTATTTATGCAGGGTGATTTTCAGGAGACACAAAACGAACTCGACCTTGCCATAGAAGGCAACGGGTTTCTCACCGTTATACTTCCTACTGGTGAGAAGGGCTACACCCGGGCAGGGTCTTTAAAAAGGGATTCAGACGGAAAGATTGTTACATCCGATGGATATCCATTAGAACCAAGCATAACTATACCAAATAATACCACATCTGTATCTATAAGACCGAATGGGATAGTATCTGCAAAGATTGCAGGTCAATCTGAACCGCAGCAACTGGGAACAATTGAACTTACCATATTTCCCAACCCTTCCGGACTTAAGGCAATGGGTAAAAGTATATATATGGAAACAGATGCAAGTGGTTCTCCCATTACAGGAAAGCCTGGAGAGAACGGTCTTGGCACAATACTTCAGGGCTTTCTTGAGATGTCTAATGTAAATGTGATGCAGGAGATGATAAACCTCATCGTGGGTCAGAGGGCATATGAGGTGAACTCAAAGGCAATTCAGGCAGCAGATGAAATGCTCCAGATGGCAAACAACGTAAGGAGATAGGCAAGTGAAGGAGAAACTGTGCATTTTAACCCATAGGATTATAGGTATTGTCTTGGTTGTTATTATAGCATGGCTAATCCCTGCCTTTGTTATGGGTGCTGAAAAAAGGTCATCCATAGATGACATAATTATCAATTTTATCAGTGATTATTATGGCAAGAAAAGAGACATTCAGATTTCCCTTACTAATCAACCTTCAGTTTTAAAAGAGGGTGATGTGAAATTAAAAAACATTGCCTTTGCAAGGTTGCCTGATAGTAATGGAAATGGCATATGTGCATTAGAGGTAGTGGATACAAGGAAAATGACGAGAAATATATTTGTTCCCTTTAAAATCATGCAGAAAAAAAGAATTTATATCTTAAAAGAGAGTGCAAAAAGGGGCGATATCTTAACAGAGGATAAACTTTCTTATAAAGATATAATCTTAAGCGAAGACAAAAGGGATTATCCAGAAGATTTAGAAGATATTGTGGGAAAGAGGCTAAAGAGAGATTTAAGTGCAAATTCAGTGATTTCAAAGAATGTTTTAGAAGACCATTTCATTATCAAAAGAAATGATATTGTAAGCATCGTGCTGGAAAACAAAAAATTTATGGTAAAGGCAAAGGGAAGGGCATTGGACAGAGGAAGGATTGGAGATGTTATTAGAGTCAAAAATTTGACTTCCCAGAAAGAAATTACTGGCAGAGTTGTAGCAGATGGTATAGTCACAGTAAATATGTAGGGAGAGGGCATATGAAGTTTAAATGTCTTTATTTAATAATTATACCTGTATTTTTATTGAGCTGTAATACCACAAACTATACAAGCAGAATTAAGGGCGAAGAGTTTGTTGTAGATAATGCCTTCAGACATGAGGAAAAGAAAAAAGAAACAAAAGTTATAAAAACCGGGACGATCTGGCCAGGTGAGAGGAATTCTAACAATTTTTTCTCTGACGGAAGGGCAAATCGTATAGGCGATATCATTACGGTAAAGATAGTTGAGGCAACAAAATCAAACGAAAAGGCAACAACAGACCTAAAAAGAACAGGTGCGAATGTTAACCTCGGTATACCCAATTTCCTGGGCATGGAATACAATCAGGGAGGAAGGGGTTTTATAAGCCCTGATAAACTTGTAACAGCCACCACAAAGAACGATTTTAAAGGTGAGGGTGAAACTGTCCGTGATGGCTCAATAGTAGCCACAATTTCTGCCAAAGTGGTAGATGTAATGCCAAATGGAAATCTTGCCATTGAAGGAAAAAGAGATATTACACTTAATAATGAGAGAAAGGAGATGCTATTTCAGGGTATTGTGCGGCAAAAGGACATAGCAGCAGACAATTCTGTTTTTTCAACACAGGTGGCAGATGCAAAAATTATTCTTGCAGGTGTTGGGGTAATATCGGAAAAACAGTCTCCTGGCTGGTTCGCAAGGCTCCTTGATTTATTGTGGCCTTTTTAATTCTTTTGTGAGGTAAATCATGTTTGAAATAAAAAGAAGATATACAGGGTCAAATGTAAAAGAGAAGGGGAATTCATTCTGTATAGGTTTAGTATCGTTATTTTCAATCCTTATATTCCTCCTTGTATTTTCTATGTTACCCTTAACATCTTATGGGGCAAGGATAAAGGAGCTTGCATATATTGACGGTGTAAGGAACAATCAACTTATAGGATACGGTATTGTAATTGGACTTAACGGAACAGGGGATAAGGCAAATACTGTGTTTACAACACAGTCTCTTGCCAATATGCTGGAAAAGATGGGGATTAAGGTTGATCCCGGTGCAACAAAGGTTAAAAATGTGGCAGCAGTTATGGTAACGGCAAACCTCCCGCCCTTCAGCAAGGCCGGTACAACCATTGATGTGACGGTATCTTCCATTGGAGATGCAACAAGCCTTTTAGGTGGTGTGCTGCTTATGACCCCCCTGAGAGGTGCAGACGGCGAGGTGTATGCAGTGGCACAGGGACCGGTTGTTGTAGGTGGTTTTAGTGCCACAGGTGCCGGTGCCACCATGCAGAAAAATCATCCCACAGTAGGAAGGATACCAAACGGTGCCACCATTGAAAGGGAAATAGGTTATGAATTCATAAAGTCTGATTCTATTATTATCTCCCTTAAAATGCAGGATTTTACAACGGCAAGAAGGATTGAAGAGCGTATAAACTCTTTATACAACGATATTGCCTATGCAAAGGATGCAGGCACCGTTTATGTCAAGATACCGGATCCAGTGAAGGAAACTCCTGTTAAATTTTTGTCATTAATTGAAAATCTTGATGTAAAACCTGACATGGTGGCAAAAATTGTTGTGGATGAGAAAACAGGAACCATAGTAATAGGTGAAAATGTGCGTATCTCCACAGTTGCCATATCCCAGGGTAATATTAGTGTTATGATAAAGGAAGACTATAAGGTGAGCCAGCCCTTGCCTTTTGCACCCCAGACTGCTCAAACTGTTGTCACCCCTGATACCAGGATCAGGGCAGAGGAAGATAAGGGAAAGCTATTTATTGTTGAAGGTGATGTTACAATAAGGGAACTTGTAAATGCATTAAATGCCGTTGGCGTTTCCACAAGGGAGATGATTTCCATACTACAGGCAATTAAGGCAGCAGGGGCATTACATGCAGAGTTAGAGATTATATAACATATTAAAACCTGTGGAATATGATTTATGGCATGATGTTTGCATTATTTTTATAAAAGTTATGATGAGGAGGCAAAAATATGAGTGATGGAATAAAGTCAGTTACAATGATGAATTTTCAAGCTCCATCGGCAAGTTTTTATACATCTCGTATTCTTAAAAATAAGGCAGGGACAGATGCCTCTGATATTGAAAAGGTGGCCCAGGATTTTGAATCTTATTTTCTCTATGTAATGCTAAAAGAAATGGAAAAGACCACAAATAGTTCGAATAAAAGCTATATGAAACAGACATATATGTCCATAATGTATGAAAAGGTCGGTGATTATATGGCAAAAAAGGGGATAGGTATCAAAGAGATGATTGCAGAACATTTACAAAAAAATATTAAAGTTTTAAAAGAAAAGGGCGATAATAATGGTAAGTAAAAAAGGAGGAATGTTATGAAGATAACAAATGCCAATCATCCAAACGCCCTTGAGAACATAATAAAATCACTGGAAAGTAAGCCTGATAAAGGTATAGTTAGAGAACAGAAGAACAAACAGGATATATCAGACAAGGTAGAGCTTTCTACAAAAAGGCAGGAAATCCAGAAACTTGTGGACAAGGTAAAAGCCATACCTGAGGTAAGGACTGAAAAGGTGGAAAAGATAAAAGAGGCCATAAAGTCCGAAACATATAATGTTAAAGGTGAACTTGTAGCAAAGAGCATATTAAAAAGCAACATACTGGACGAAATTTTATAATGTATTGAAAATGAATGGCTATTATGGAGCATATGTTTTTTGAAATAGCATCAAAAGAGCTTAATGTCTTAAAGGATTTTCAAAAGACATTGAAAGAGGAAAGGGATTCCATAATTGCATTTTCCATAGAGGGTATTGTAAGGACCAACAACAAAAAAGAAGAACTTTTGAAAAAACTCGAATTTCTTGAGGCAGAAAAGAAGAGGCTTATGGAAGAGATGCCAGATAAAGAGAGAATTTTTAATGACAAGAGATGGAAATTTGTTACAGATGAAATAAAGACCATTTTAAAGGACATAAATACGGCACTGGGGAAAAACATAAATCTCATTTCATTTTCTGTGGATTATATAAGAAGCTCCATAGAAAACATTGTAGATTTCGTAAATAAGACATCATACTCAAAAAAAAGCAATTTGAAGTTATCCATATTTCCACCAAGAGAGATTTAAATGAGCATCTCATCTATATTAAACATTGCAAAGAATGCACTTTCTGCATCCCAGATAGGGATGCAGGTTACATCCCATAACATATCCAATGTAAATACAAAGGGTTATGCGAGGCAGGCACCGGTATTTGAAGAACTTTCCCCTTCTTCCATAGGCGGACTTCTTTTAGGAAATGGCGTTAAGGTTGACAGTATTGTAAGATATGCAGACAAATACATAGAAAAACAGCTAAATTTAAAAAATAACGAATTACAGGAACAGACCATATATAGCCAGTATTTCGAAAGGATTGAAGGTATTCTCAATGAAGACAGCAACAAGCTTACAAATTACATAACAGATTTTTTTAATGCCTGGCATGAACTATCCACAGACCCTCAAAGCACTGCCTTAAGACAGGCGGTGCTTGCCAGTGGACAAAACTTGACCCGTTCCATAAATAATATTTACAGCGGGCTAAAAAACCTTCAGATAGAGCTAAACAATAAGGTCAAGTTTGAGATAGAAAATATAAATAGAATCACATCTTCCATTGCAGATTTAAACAAGATGATATTCGAAGGGGCATCGAGTACAAGTGAGGCTAATGATTATATTACAAAGCGAAATGAATATATAAAGGAGCTTTCTGGAAAAATCGATATAAATTATTTTGAAGATGAATACGGAAGGGCAACAATACTCACATCAAAAGGAAAGGCCCTTGTGGATGGAGGTCAATCCTGGAATCTTGATGTTATAGATGATGAAACAACAGGATTCTATAAAATTGTATGGAAAGATTTTTCAGGGAAATCAACAGACATCACAGACAATTTTCAGGGCGGGAGTGTATACGGTATCTTAAGAATGCGCGACGGCGAAATAAACAATTTTATAGCCGATATGGATGAGCTTGCAGGGGCAATCATTACAGAAGTAAATAAAGTGCACAAAAATGGTTTTACATTAACTCATGACCCATCATCAACTGAGCCAGATAATATATCCTTTTTTAAAGAATTGACAGGCAATTATTCAAAGGATATGGCGCTATCGGACGATGTATTAAAGGATATTAAAAACATTGCCGCATCGGACAATATAGATGAAAACGGAAAGCCCATTGGAAACGTTATTGCACTGAATATAGCATCCATTATTGACCAAAAAATCCTAAACAGTAATTCATCAACAATCGTTGAATTTACATCTTCCATTACCAACAGAATAGGACAACTTTCAAGGGCTGCAAAGGATACCCTTGAATACAGCCAGGACACAATGCAGATTATGGAAAAACAGAGAGAGGATGTGTCCGGTGTATCACTCGATGAAGAAATGGCAAATCTCATTAAATTTCAGTATGCATTTCAGGCAGCTACAAGACTCTTTACCGTGGCGGATAATTTATTTCAGAGTCTACTTGAGGCAGTATAATGAGGGTGACAGATAGTTTAAAATACGAGCTATTCACGAGAAACCTATCAAAGATAAAAGGGCTTGTTGATACAGCACAAACAAGAATAGCATCAGGGAAAAAGGTTCTCTCTCCTTCTGACGATCCTGTTGCTGCTTCATCGGGTATAGGACTTGAAGTAGAAAAAAAGATGAACCTTCAATATGAAAGAACATTAAATAAATTAAAAACACTGGGGAGTTTTTACGATACGGCAATAACAGGTATACATGAACTTCTGACAAAGGCAAAAGAGATTGCCATTACACAGGCATCTTCTACAATGGATGCTGCAACAAGAAAATCATCGGCAGAACAGATAAAAGGTATAATAGAACAGCTTGTAACCATTGGAAATACAAAACTTGGAAATACATATATATTCGCCGGTGAAAAGACAGATACAGTGCCCTTTACTTTAAACAATGGCTACACAGTCACATATAACGGCACAGAAGATGTGTCTTCAGTTTTTATCGACAGGGCTACAAAAGAAGAATCTGGTATATCAGGTAACAGGGTCTTTATATCCGATACAAACATCTTTACTGTGTTAAAAGATTTAAAGGATGCCCTTGAAGAGAACAATGTGGAGGGTATAAGGAGTTCCCTGGATGGATTAAATGCATCCCTTGAAAAGACAGAGACAAACCTATCATATATTGGAACTTATGTATCAAGGATAGAGGATTATATTTCCTATAAGGAGACAAGAGACCTCGACATAGAGGAAGTAATTTCCAGTATGCTCGATATAGACATTACACAGGCGGTTACAGAATTTAATATGCTTACAAATGCTTATCAGGCAATGCTTTATAGCATGGCAAAAATTCAGGATTTAAATGTGTTGAACTATCTTAAATAAGGTTAGATAAGGTGATGGATGCTCGTTCTTTCCCGTAAAAAAAATGAAGGCATCATTATAAAAGGTAAAGATGGGGACATAAGGATTTTTCTCATTGAAAGTGAAAAAGGCAGGGCAAGGATAGGTATTGAGGCGCCTAAAGGTTATACAATAGTAAGGGAAGAATTGTTAGCAGAGATTGAAGGGGCAAACAGAATGTCTGCCCTGAAAGATATGGAAAAAATAAAGAGGTTTATAGGTGAAGGAAATAAATGAAATAAGGCTGAAGGGAAAGATAATAGGATTTGATAAGTTTACCGAATATCTCCTGGAGGCTCCTTTTGGAGAAGATTCACCCTTCAGGGTGTTGAAATGTGTAGATGCACCTGTTTCTTTTGTTGTAATCAATCCCTATTATATACTGGAGGATTATTTCTTTGATGTTGATGATACCATCATTGAAGAACTAATGGATAGGTCAAAAAGTGAAGAAAGTATAGCAGTGCTTTGCATAGTAAGACCCAATGACAGAACACTTTATGTGAATTTACGTTCACCTATTATTATAAATACAAAAAAAGGCAGATTCATCCAGGTTATCCTTCAAAATGAAGGATATGGTGTATCTGTCCCCTTTGCCATAAAAAAAGAAGAATAGAAAAGAAATAAATGAAAAAGAGAAACAAAAATGATAAAAATAGGCACATTCATAAAAAGATAACATCCCGGCCTGTTCAAAAACCCAGCTCACCTACCCTTTCTATATGCATGATTGTAAAAAACGAGGAGGAAAACCTTCCGAGATTACTCAATTCAATACAGGGTCTATACGATGAGCTAATCATTGTTGATACAGGTTCTACTGACAATACAGTAGAGATTGCAAAATCATTTGGTGCAAAGGTCTATTGCTTTGAATGGTGCGACGACTTCTCTGCTGCCAGGAATGAATCTTTAAGGCACGCTACAAAGGACTATATACTCTGGCTTGATGCTGACGATGAGCTAAAAAAAGAAGAACACATAAAGATAAGATATGCCCTTTCTAAATACAGGGGATATGCCTTTTATCTAAGATTAATAAATTTTACAGACCAGGGAGATACAGAGTCCATACAGATGAGGATGTTTCCAAGAAGAGAAGATATAAGATTTGAGGGTAGTGTCCATGAGCAGGTTTATCCATCCATTGAGAGGGCAAAGATACCCATGACCTTATGCGATGCAGTAATCATCCATCATGGATATAAAGAAAGCGGCGATAGTGATACAAAACTAAAAAGGAATCTTGAGATTCTGAAAAAGGACCTTGCCAGAGAACCTGATAATATTTTGACTTTATTCTTTCTCGGAAGGACATTAAGGGGTCTTAATCAATTAGAAGACTCAGTCTCTTACTATGATAGGATTATTGAAAAAGGAAGAGATGATAACAAATTAAGGGCCACTGATTTATACCAGATTACCTTATTTGAAAGGGCAGGGATCTTAGCAACAAATGGAAGGCTCAAGGAGGCCATTAATTTGCTTGAAGACCTTGGAAATGCAGGCAAGAATAATATAATAGATTTTACAATAGGTGAGCTGTATTATAAGTCAAAGGAATACGAAAAGGCATATAAGTATCTATATCGCATAAAGGATGTAAGCTTTAAAGAAGAGTTAGTGCCTTTAGACCTAAAACTAATAAAAAAGAATCTATACAAATACCTTGGCGTATCATCCCTTTTTGTAAGAGACTACAATACAGCAAAGAGATATATAGGCCATTTAATTGACCATGACCCTCAAGACCCTCAAAACTATCATTACCTTGCCTTATGTGAGGAAAAGCAGGGTAACATAAAAAAGGCAATAGATATCTGTTCAAAGGCAATAGAGAGATTTTATGACGATATATCCTTTGTTAAAAAAAGATTTCTTTTAAGGCTTGAAAACGGGTATTTAGAAGACATAGATAAAGACCTGCCTTTTCTGGAGGATAATACCCAGGACCTTGATGTTTTATGCGGCCTTTTTCTTTTAAGCTCCCTAAAACTCTCTGTAGATGGCATAACTAAATACTACAATGCCATACAAAGGGCACTCTTTTTACCTGTTTTGCCCTTTCCTGAGGGGTATCTGGATGTAAAAAATAGACTTAATGCCCTTGACGAAAAAAAGGCACTTTCTTTACTGGATAGGGCAGTGGATAACCTGCTTAACCTAAATACCAGTATTACCGCTTAAGCTACCTTTTAATTTT